>ERZ779632.78-NODE-78-length-65068-cov-9.428222_pt1 | contig 65068 bp, 55 predicted proteins | sample MGYA00514194_ERZ779632 | MGnify/ENA primary metagenome ERZ779632 (study PRJEB29562, sample SAMEA4376704) | mouse gut metagenome | isolation source: Cecum | study: EMG produced TPA metagenomics assembly of the A DSS colitis mouse model was used to assess the microbial... | reverse complement strand
TTAATGCAATTCTAATAATCCATAGAAACGAAATAGGCTGCACAATGGATCCTGAAACTTCAATATTCATGGCCCTGACAATCGTTGTCAGCAAAAAGCTTATTCCATTTTCCCATATTTCCGGCAACTCAGCCCATGCCAGATAACTGCTGCTCGCACCATAAATCTGATCCAACCACGGTACCATCCCCAAGTCGTGCAAAGCCACAATAATCACAAGAAACACCATTAACACAGATATTGTCAGCAAAACATATTTCAAACATCTTTTATCACACATCAATTTCCATACATAATACAGTGTCACAGGAACAAAAATATTAAGTATCACCAACAATATATCTGACGTAATACAACATAAAAACAAAAAAAGAGCCGCCACACAAATATCTCTTTTCTTTCTATATATCTCCTGTGTTTTCTGCCTGTCTTTTAAATACATAAGCAAAAGCAGCGATATTACAACTGGTACATAATGATATTTGTTTGTAGCCACTCCCGGCATCATCATAAAAAAAGCCAATGGTAGCAAAAACAAACTGTTTTTCTCTTTACTCTCTACACATAATTGTAATGTAAGAAAATCAGTTATAATATAGAGCATTACAACAATCCCCTTAACGGCAGCCTCACTCAGGCCAAAAACTCGATATGATATAATCGTTGCCAGATTCCACGGATTATAATTTGCGAAACTATTCCATGCAAATCCCTGCCCCTCATATTGATCCATCTGATAAGCAGCAACAATAGAGCCCGACAGATCTGGCTCAATCTCCATCTGCAAAAAAAACAGCGCGCCCAGACATATGGACATAAGAACCAACACAAATTGTATTGTAATTGTCTTCATAACTTTCTTCACGCATTTTCTCCGATTACCATTTCTAAAAAATTGTTTTTCCCGTCTTATCATATACCTTTTGTTTAAGCATAGCGATATACTTATTTTTTCTCATAGTTCGCCTAAACTTGATCTGCCACACATGTGTTACATCTTTCATCCTGTGAGAATCAATGATTTGCGGATATGTGCTTCTTTTCTCCACGTCCTCCGGATAGCGATTAATTAATCCAAACTGTGAAGGATCTCTAAACACCTTAAGTTCATACTTTTTTGCCAGCAAAGATGGAATCGACTGTGTTCGGTGTGCCACAAATCCCTCATAGTTCGGCAAGCCCAAAGTGTTATCCATAGATGTCTCAAGCCGTTCGTCTTGGGCATACTCCAACCATTCATTCAGAAACTTTGTCACAAAATCGGTCTTTTTTAGAATCATATATCCCGCTAATATCTGTGGTGTTTCTGCATATTTTTCGCTGTCACAGTCCATAAGAATAAAAATATCCCGTTTCGTATATTTTCGCTCTAGTATTTCATTCTCAAGGGAAAACAACATGATATCTACATTTTCTTTGTCCATGCAATCAATTAAATACTGAATTTTATTAACAAATATAGCTCCTGAATCTGAGTAGAAGAGATAATCATTTTCTGACATGGTTTCATAGACTCTCTTAATAAAATAAGGTTTCCACAGAAAGAAACCTCCTCCCATTTTGCCTTTTAATATCTCTGCATTTCTTGTAGCAAACTCCGCGTCAATATCTTCTCTCCCAAAACTAATAACTTTATCCGCACCCCATTTTTTAGCAGTTTTAGTATTAAATGCCTGAGTTTTTTTAAAATTTCCGTCAGCATAATTGACTACAATCACCATAATTGTCTCCTTCAAAGCAACACATTAGTAACCTTAGGATTCGTTCAAAACCTCTTCTCTTTTCCGCAATACAGCCTTCCCCCCAACAACTTCGTATATCTTATCACACATGCGGATGGTTGACAAGCGATGGGCCACAATGATAAGCGTCTTCTTTCCATGCAGCGCGTCTATAGATTCCATAACCGCCGTTTCTGTCTCGTTATCCAAAGCTGAGGTTGCCTCATCCAGAACCAGAATGTCCGGATTATAATAAAGTGCTCTGGCAATCGCCATTCTTTGTCTCTGTCCACCCGAAAACTTGATTCCCCGTTCTCCTACAATAGTGTCCAATCCACTTTCAAGGTTCTTCACCATATCAGCCAACTGAGCCTGCTCAAGAGCACTCCAGATTCGATCCTCCTCCTGCTCATTTCTCATAATTCCAAAAGCAATATTATTCCTAATGGTATCATCCATCAAGAAAACCGCCTGTGGCACATATCCGATAATTTTTGACCATTGAGGCAGCATCGTACATATCTCGCGGCCATCCATCATGACTTTTCCTTGTTCCGGCTTAAACAGCCCCATAATAATATCTGCCAAAGTCGTCTTTCCGGCTCCAGAACTGCCAATCAACGCTATCGCTTCACCCTTGTGAATTTCCAGAGACAGATCCTCAATCACATAAGGAAGGTTTATCTTATACCTCCAATAAATATGTGTAATGCACAGTTTTTCTTCAAACTTTTCCTCTTCTCCTTCAAACTTTTTCTGTTCTTCAAGATAATGCTGTTTATCATATTTTTGAGCATCCCTCATATTCATGTAGGCCGATTCTAAGGACGGCCTATTATACACCAAATTGTTAATACTGGTTGTAATACTAGAGATAGAAGGCAGTATCCGTACAGCTGCTACTCCTAAAGACCCTAAAACAGGCATATAATCTATCAATGCCCCTGAACCGTCCATACTAAACCATACCAGAATGACCAGCCCACTCAAAAAAATTGTTTCTATTAACCGGCTTGGCATCTTACTGATAAACAAATAGATATTATTATATCTTTTTGCCTGCTCAGATGCCTCCTCATAAATTTGTACAAAATTATCCCTTCTCTGCATGACGGTGATCTCTTTGATCCCGTTTACCGCCTGACAGGCATATTGGTATCTTTTTGTAAATAAATTACGTGTCTGCACACCGCACTCACTGATTCTTTTTTTAAAGACAAAAATCATCAGCAGTGCTGTTATTCCTGCAATTACAATTAGATAGAACGCAATAAAGGGATTCATACATATGATAAATAAACTGATAAAAAGACATGTCATAGTCTCGGCTAACAGCACTGAAAAACTATCTAAGATAAGTGCTATGCCAATTATGTCATTGTAAACGCCCCTTAAGATCTCTGCACTGTTTATATTAAGAAAAAAGGTATATGGCTGTTTCATATAGGAAGACAGCATCTTCACTGATAAGTCTCTTTCCAGGGAATTCCGAAAATTAATCTGATAATAATTAACAGCCAATATCACTCCATTTTTTAACACATATACCGCTACAATCGTCAGTGCAACAACACCGATCACTCCCCGGCTGCTGTTAATATGCAAAATATTCATACATTCTTTGACATATCTGTTGGCCATAACCTTTTCCGGCTCCAACATTACAAGAATAAACGGAATCACAACACTAATTCCCAGCATCTCCAATATAGAACTGCACATCAAAAGAAAAAATAAAATAATTCCACTTCTTTTTTGCTTCCTATTCAAAATTGCCAAAAGTTGTTGAAACATTACTACAAACGTTTTTATATTCTGCATATAACATTCTCCTCAACTGTATCTCCTGCGTATTACCAATAACACGCATCCTCGATCTGATCCGCATCAAATATCTTTTCCGATTCCTGCGGCCTTACCCAGTATTCGTTCACCACATCCCGGCAAAAAGCCGTGTATTCATCCTCCCAGCGATGTCCCAGAATCCCAAACATCAGCTGTGTTGCACCGCCCAGATGAATCGCAATCTTTCCCATCTTTTTGATTTCTGCTGCCAATGGGAATCCATAAGCGCCGCAGCCGATAATGGCTACGTCAAAATCCATATGCCTGCACCGATCTGTCATCCATGCAAGTGCCTCAAACCATGTGGAAAACCTGCTGTCCTGCTCTCCGGCAAGGGTTTGCACCGCCTTTAGCGTAATTAATTCAAACTCCGGCAGAATATCTTCCGCATGAAAAATCCGCTCAAATATTAGGGTTCTGTTATTCTCATACTGGCTTCGGATGGACTCGTCGAAGGGATGCACTACCAGCACTTTTTTCCCTTTCAGGGAATAACTCCACGGCTTGATATTGCTAGTGGAATATTTGTACATATTCCATGGTTCCAGATGCAAAAGCTGTGTCAAGCTGGTGTTCGGCTGATATTTCACATAAATGTAATCTTCCATGTATCTTCGCCACTCGGCCAGCAGATCAACATCCTTGCACATATCCAGCATCATATCTACAAACTTTTCTCCCTGTTCCATATCGTAAGGGAAAAAGCCGGACAACATACATAACTGTTTTAGTGCCGCCTCCCGCTGATCTTTTTCAGGATGCATACGGTATAACAAAACGTGATAAATCAGGTTCATCTCCGAGCCGCCAAACCGGCCGGCCCAGAACGGTTTCCCGGCAAGAATCGCCTGCCCGATGGTTTCATTTGTCTTCGGCGCAGACATCAGCCGTTTACCGGCAACCACGCGCGGCATGGGCCAATATCCCTTTCCAGTAAACTTCTCATATACCTGGCTTCTACGAAAACGGATATAGTGTAAAATATAATTGTACTTGTCGAAAATCTCCCAGCACAGCCTATCCTTCACCAAACACGTCCTCCCCTCCTTATAATTCCATACTTCTTCTCCATAATGCACTTATATATCTCCAGATACCTTCTGCTGATCTTCTCCATATCAAACTTCTCTACCGCATAAGCCCTGATGGCATCGCTCTGGTATTCCCGAAAATGTGTCATCATTTCCCGAATCCCCCGATACAGGGCCTCCTCGTCTTCCCTCTCCACCAGTACCCCTGTCTCCTTCGTCACAAAGGACTCCGGCCCGCCGCTCTTTGTGCAAACCACCGGTTTCCCAAACATCATCGCCTCCGCGATGGTACAGCCAAAAGACTCAAACTTACTGGCGGATACAAGAAAATCCATCTGGGAAAGAATCTCATACAATTTCTTTTTATCCGCTTTTCCGTGGAAAATGCAGTTCTCCCCCACGCCAAGCCGCGCGGCCGTCTGTTCAAACTCCTGTCGGAACGCCCCGTCTCCCACAATATGCAGTGTAAACCGCATTCCTTCCCGCTTCAGCCGGGAAGCCACCGCAAGCAGCATGGGAATCCCTTTGATCTCCCGGTCATACAGGCTTGCTGCCAGCGCAAAATTCACACAGCCGTCTATCCGATATCGCGCAGATAGTTCCGTCCCCTTCTGCTGCGCCCCGTTCTCCTCCGGCTCTGACCAACGCTGTCCAGTCAAAACGACCGGCTCCTGTGGGACGATAATGCCGTTATAAATGGTATGGAACTGATACCTTGGAAAAATCTCGGAAAGCTTCCTCCTCAGATCCTCCGACACACAGGCGTTATATCTGCTGTTTCGGTATACAAAATCCGCATACTGATGCAGCGGGAAATGCAGCACGCCCGACGCCTCGATGGTGGAGTGCTCCGTCACCATCACGGGAATATGAAAGATTTTCCCCAAAATAATGGCAAACCGTCCCACCTCCGTAGCCACCTGGGCATGAATAATGTCCGGGGGAAAAGATTTTACAATCCGTCTCATGGTACGAAACATATACATCCTGTTTCTGATCTTATTCTGCAGCTTATAGGGCGAGCGCCAGACTCGCATCCCCTGCTCCATTCCCTCCTCAATCTGCTTCACCTGTCTGTCATAGGGATAATAGATCATGATATTACAGTATTTACTCAGGGACATCGCCTGCTCATAATGAAAATTTCCGGCATGATCCGCGCCGTCTTTTGGCAGATACCAGCTTACCATCATTAATACGTTCAGCATGTACGGCTCCTTTTATCTGCTTTTCAATTTTTCAAACACAGATTTATTCACGTCAAGTCCCAGCATGGACTTGATCTTTACAATCAGCCCGTGGCGGTTAGCCGCCTTAAAATACCCCCTGTCAAAGGCCTCGTCCCACTGCACCTTCTCCCGATGGCGGATAGGGAATTGCACCGGCCGCACCTCCTGTTTCATCCACCTGGGCGCACGGAAGGTATGCGTCGCTTCTTCACTGAATCCAATATTAAACACATGGCTCTCACGGGGCGCAATATTCAGCTTATCATGTAAAATACCCGCATACATAAGCTGATAATCCCATGTATCAAATTCATGGTGGTATAAAGACTCGTATTCCGCCATGTAAACCCAGTATGCCTTTGTGGGCAGCACCCGCTTAAATACAGACGACTTTCGGTTTTCAGGAAGAGTCTTTAAATCATAATCATACAGTTTCCAGGCCCGCCGCCAGGAAGCCCAGCCCCAGATAAAGGGCACCTTGGAAAACAGATAGTCCTCATCGCCGTGATAGCAGCTTGCATAGGGATTATTCCCGCTGATCATCATAATCCGCTCATCATCCTTATAATACTCCAGCATCTCCTGACAGTAGCGGAAAAAGGTGGGATCAGGCACACAGTCATCTTCCAATATAATGGCCTGCTCCTCCTGCTCGAACACCCAGCTTAAACCGCTGGAAATCCTTCTGCCGCAGCCCATATTATCCTGCGCATAATTTTTATGCACTTCACAGTCCCAGTCGATATGTTCTTCGATATAGTTGCGAACCGCATCCACCTTTTCCTTTTCACCCGACACATGGCCTCTGGCCGCGTCGGCTACAATATATAATTTCGGTGGCTTTGCTTCTCTGATCCTTGCAAAAACCTGTTTTGTGGTATCCAGATTCTTAAATACGCAAAAAACAACCGCTGTCGTTAAAACAAAATTCTCCTGCATACTTCTTTTCTCCCTCAACATGATTTCTCGCAGACTTTATCTTATCTTACCTTGAAGCGTCCGTCAGTCCTAAATCCATCCGTCATCATACTTTATTCAAAGCTGATCCTGTAAACCTTCCATCCCCTGTACGCATATTCCGTCTCTTCCAGCACATGGAAACGCTGTCTGATCTCCTCCGCCAGCCCTTCTCCCGCACAGGGAAGGTAGCAATAGTTTTTCCTGCCTTCAAAATCTTTTGCCACCACATCCCAATCCGGCTCTTCGGCCAGCTGGCAGGCCACAAAGCTGTGCACGTCGTCTTTAAGTGCCGCCTCACGTCTGCCCCTGTCAGGATTCCAATACGCCTGCTGCCGGTAATATGCTTCGGTAACAGCCCCAACCTCAGCCATCCCGTCAAAGTAATAAGTGTTTCCGCCCAAAGAGGGGAAGAAAACGGTATCGCTTTCTGCAAGGGAATCCGCTAATGCCGCTCCCAGCGCATGTTCCAGCCAGAGCATCTGCCTGTTATAAATCATGCCGTCCCCCAGCGGACTGGTATCGGTCGTAATCATGACTGTACTTCCGGCGGAATATCGGGGAAAGCACAGCCGCGTCACCGGGTCAAGGGTATAAAAGGAAGACACCGCCATCAAAGCGGCTACACACCCTGCAAGAATCCGTCCATACAGATGTTCCAGCGCACAGGCTGAAAACACGATTGCCATGCACATAAGCGCCGGCTGATTTGTTCCATTATAGCGCGGGTGATTTACCGTCTTAAAAATACAGCTAAAAACCGTAAAGGCAAGCTGGCCGCACAAAATCGGGAAAAGCCTCTGCCAAACGCCCCTTTCCTTTCTGATGATACAGACAGCGGCACTGCCTGCACAAAGAGCCATAAACAGCCAGTTAAACTGTAAAACGTACAAAGATTTCAGTTTCTCAAGCACATATACACCGTCTATCCTAAACTCTCCCACACCGCCGCTCCATGGGCCAAGTATTGTATAAGTCGTAAGCCACAAAACCCCCGGTAATGCCATAAGGTAATACTGCTTCGTACATAAAAGCTTCCCCAGACGCGCTGCTAAAGGGGTTCCCTTCTGATCCGCAAAATCTAAAATCACAATTCCAACACATATTGCTCCATAAGTTAGAATGGCAGGTTCCTTGGTAAAGCAAAACAGCATGGAAGCGATGGAAAAGTAAATCCACTGCCTTCGATACAGAAAATACAGCATAATCACAAAAAAGCAAAGACAGTAAAAGTCCAGACTGTGATAGTATACCATGCCCAGCGTAAAAGGCGACCATGCATATACTGCCGCCGCCAGCGCATACACAAAATCCTGTCTCCCCGGCAGCATACACTTTATCATACCATAAAAGGCGCACACACTGCAAAGAAACAGGATGATATTCATGCCAATCATTGCCGCCGCCGTATCCCCCGCAAGTATACGTCCCAGACAGTTCAACATACCATAGGTCTGCGCAATGTGTCCGTATAGAGCAAGGGAGCTGATGGAATCTGCCGCCCCTTCCTGGCAGGCAAGATAATATAAAAGCCCGTCCCACTTAAACTGCACGGCGTCCGGCTCGATCAAAAACAGAACCGTTACTGCCAGCAGAAAAAGCAGCCAGCGGTGAGAGCCCGCCGCTTCCATGGCGCGTTCCTTCCAGACACCCGGCAAAGACTGGCTGAACCGCCCCAAAAACAGAAAGCATCCCACAAAATCGGCAAACCACAGGATATTCAGACAAAGCTTGCCATATTCTCCCTGTAAAAACAACGCGCTGCCGCCTCTTAAAAAAAGCAGCAGGCAAAGAACCGCGCCCAGGCCTGATATCATCATAAGCTGCCTGGGAAAATCTTTTCCTGCAAGCATAAGGACAGAATAACAAAACAGCGCATAGAAAAGCATCGTCAGCAGTGAAAAAAGGAATCCGGCCGCACCGAAGGCGCCGCTTTTATGATGAACCGTCAGTAATCCCCATGCAAAATATCCGACAAGAACCGTCCCGATCCCCGTCATTAATGAAACAATGCCTGTTTGTTGTTTCATTCTTTTAACCATAACTTCCATCCTTCACTGTCTGCATCATAAATCAGCGCATCCTTCCGCGCCTGACTTGTCAGCATTACTTCCTCAGCCCACGTAAAAACCCGGAAAGCTTCGTTCTCATCTTCGCCATCAGATACTGTCCTTTACCTATCATGCAATAATTCTTCTGTAAATCCAGTAAGTCCAGATAGGCTCTCAGACTGTTACAGACACCTTCATTTCTGAAATTGGCAATAACCTCGTAAATCGGTATAAATTCCACACCACCGGATCTCCGATACCTCAGCATCAGATCATAATCGGCCACGCAGCAATATCTGGTATCAAACAGGCCATACTTTTCATATGCATTCCTGGTAACAAAGCAGGCAGGATGTCTGATCATCCGCTGATCCAAAAACTCATGGGAAAGCAGGGAAATAGACTCCTCCTTTTCATCTACCAAACTTCTGATTTCTCCATACAGCACCGCGCACATGCCCTGTCGGTAAACTTGTTCCATCGTTGCCACCGCATCCGGCTCATAGAAATCGTCGCTGTTGATAATGCCGATCAGTTCCCCCGAAGCCATACGGATTCCTTTATTCATAGCATCATATATGCCATCATCCGACTCCGACACTACTTTCATCCGTCCATCAGATTCCGCCTGATATTTCTCCACAATTTCCATCGTACGATCCGTGGAATTTCCATCCACAATAATATACTCAATCTCGCGGTATGACTGATGCAGGACGCTTTCAATCGTCTGTGCAATTGTCTTCTCACTGTTATAGCAAACGGTTATAATACTGACTAACATCACAGCTCCTGCTTTATCTTAAAAAGTTTTACGCCTTTTTCCTTGCTCTGATAACTCCCTGCACAAAATATGGCTTTTGCACATCCCATATATCTCTCCATAACGCCGTCAACATATAGCCTTCCGAACTCTCCAGCTCATAATTCTGTAAGTATTTTGACACCCACTCCGCATCCCCGGCATTATGGTAAGTGCACACCAGCAGCTTTTCTACCCTTTTTTTCGCAATCGCCCGTCCTGCACCTCTGAGAACTTTCCTTTCAAACCCTTCCACATCCATCTTAATGACGTCAACGTGGTCAAGTCCTTCCTTTTTCATAAAACTGTCAATTGATATATTTTTGTTATCGTTAACATCTGAAACCCATTTCGCAATGATCGTAACTTTTTGTGCAAATGGCTTAAAAGTCTGCGTAAGCGCCTCAACCCAGCCTTCATCCGCCTCAAATAAATACACATGTTTCGCTCTTAATATGATTTCCAGCGAAAAAATTCCTTCTGAACAGCCAATATCAAAGACAACATCTCCTTCGTCCACCGTTACTTTCTCGGAAAGGTATCTGTGCGGCGAATGCTCCTGCTGTTCATTACACAAACCATTAAAAACGCTCAGTACATCCTGTACACTGTAACTTTTCCTGAAATAGAGGCGGTTTCCTTTATAGGTCACATATAACAACCCCGTCTTCTCATCTCGTTTCACGTCTTCTTCTGTATAAAAGGTCTGGTGCATATTTTCATAAGGAAATGCGTCCGCTCCCGCCTTCCTGATATAGGCAAGTTCCCTTTCGTAGCGGCTACAGTCGAGCTCAGGATCTGTCAGCAGCATAGTTCGCACATATTCACTTTTTACGGTGTCCAGAAAATCATTCTCCCTGTACTCCCATGCCTGGCTGTCCTCACGATAGATAATGTGTTTCAAAATTTTCCTGTACGCCTTCAGATACTGCCTGTATACCAGCTGTCTGTCATATGCCACAAATACCGCCGCATACTTCTCTCTTAACTGTGTTTTTCGTTCCTCGTCAAATAGTTTATTGAAAATAGTTTTTACAATCATCCGCATGTCCTCTCCGGGCTTCTGTTTTTCAGCAATCTGCTCCTGTAGTCTATGCATCTGCCTTATTTATCGCTCCACAGCGCCTCGTAAGCACTACCAATCGTCATGTAATCGTTGTCCGGCAGCGCCGCCTGCCGTATGCGAATCTGATTATCCTCATCCGTACACCACCTGATCCCCGCTAACAGCTCCCGTGCATCTTTTGCCGGAGCCAGATAGCCGTTGTCCAGATGCCTTACCTGATCTTTGATGCCGCCCACGGCAAAAGCAACCACCGGCACCCTGCACGACAGTGCCTCGCTTACCGTATAACCAAAAGCTTCCTGCAGGGACGGCGCAACAAATACATTGGCACAGCTGTATATTTCTGCCAGTTCGTCCTCCCCTTCAATCGGGCCAAGACACCTGACTTCCAGCTTCTCATTGGTCAGACGAACCGTTTCCCGGTTTCCGAAAATAACAACGGCATACTCATCTCCCGACAACCCGCACAAGGCCTTATCCAGATACTGCATCCCTTTGATTTTGTTGTTATCCGCCTGCGTTGCGCCAAACAAAATAATCTTTCTGTCCGTGGAAATCTGATACTTTTCCTTAAGCGCCGCCGTGTTTTCCCTCCGGTAAAACACATCCCGGTTGACAGGATTTAAAATCCTGACAATCTTTTTTTCCCTGGTAATCCTGCTTTCTCCGGCGCAGTCGACGCTCCACTGGCTCGGCCCCACAAAAATCAGTTTTCCATGTTCCACGGCCCGCGCCTTGCGCCTGAAATTCCTGCGTGACAGATCGTTTTCTTTCCTGCTGTTCAGATGCGGACATTTCCCGCAGTCATGCGCATATCCGCCGCAATATCCGTCATAATGGCATCCGCCGGTAAATGTCCACATGTCGTGCATCACCCAGATAACCGTCTTTCCGGTCGCCAGCAGCTTTTCCACGCTCCTGTATGACAGAAAGGAATTAACCCAGTGAAGCACAAGCACGTCTGCATCCTTCACCATCGGATGGGCAGAGACATCTGTTCCCAGATAATCGCTGATGATGTCTTTTTGGGACAGTGTCAGGTTAACCACATTTTTTGCTTTGGAGACAAATTTCTGCACCGGATTTTTAAAAATTACCATAGCCTGCGTATCATCATGCACTTTGGTTCTGATCAGAATTTCCGAATCCACGCCGCATTTTTGCATACTCTCACTGATCCTGACCGCTGCCTTATAAGCGCCTCCCAGATCAATTGTCGCCAGATGCAATACTTTCATTCTACTCTCCATTCCGAAACGTTTATCAAATGAAATTGTAATGCTCCCACACAAATTTGTACCAAAATCAAACAGCAATTCCTAATCATAATTTCCCAAATGGACTAGATAAAACTGCTCATACCTGCCCTTAATCCGCATTGCTCCCAAGGTCGCGCCTACCACCGGCGCAATCAGGGCGTCGCACATCGACAACAGATACACCGATATCAAATATTCCAGCATTCTGTCATATTTATAGGTTTTATCCCTGCCGGATCTGTCAAAAGTCTTATTCAGCCACTGTCCATTGGCCGTCCTAAATCGTTCTGTCCTGTTATAAAGCAGCCGGTCTGAATAAATATCCTTCATCTGCTCAAACATAATCTCATCTTCGGTAGCCAGAAATATTTTATCAAACTCTCCCCATTCCCTGCACTTTTCAGTTATAATCCGTGCCGTAGTTTCCACGTCCGGGCAAATCACGTGATTTTGTGGTCTGGTCTCCCGAAAATCAGTTCCCCTGCATTTTACGCCGAGAGTCCGGTAATGATCCATCCCCAGCCTGTGATACTCCTCCTCGCAAAGCCGTCTGGTCTTTTCATTTAACCGTACATATTTTTCAATCAGGCGGCTGCTTTCCAATAATCCTTCGGCGTCGTTCACCTCAGAAAGCGTCCCGGCATATCTGCCGCTGCTCATAATCACATGTCTGCTGTGATATACCTCCGACAAGGATACGCCCGAGGCCGGCAGAAAAAAATATTCCCATGCATTGACTCTTCCCACGAGTTCATCCTCTAAAAGATAATCGTTGGGATAATACTGCCAGTCCACCACCGGCTCGGCGTTTAAACGTTCCGCCGTCTTTAACTCGTCCACCACATAATTGTATAAGCCAAAAAAACCCAACTCTGATTTCGGTGACCTGATGACATAAAACACCCTGTCAGGATTGCGTCTGCCGAAACTGGCCGTACATTGCCGGCTTATATTATGAAACAAGGCGGCCCGAATCCTTCTGCATACTTTGTTATTCCAGTTCAGAAGCCTTCTGGCAATCAAAAAATTGTATATCTTTATCAGGATTCCATTAAATTTTTCCACCTGCCCGTACCCTGCTTTCTTTTTCCCGCGCTCTCTTTATGCATCTCACAAATCCTTTCGGGAGCTTTATCAAATAATAGAAAAGCGGATAACTGTTTTTCAGGCTTCTGTCATCCTCTTTTCGCATGAGGTCATAATTATTCACCCGGGAACTGAGTCCCGCCACATTTTCCACAATGCTGACTGTCCTGTCCACATATCGAACAGAGCATTTCTGTCTTTTCGCCCTCACAACAAAATCATAATCGGCACAGATGCGGTACTGCTCGTCAAAGCGCAGCCGCCGCATCACCTCCGTCCTCGTAAACAGGGACTGGTGGCTCATCATCCTGCCGCTTAAAAGAAGCAGCATCAGTTTATGTTTCCCGTGATATTTCTCCAGCTCTTCCCCGTCCGCCTTACGCCGCAGCACATTGCCGTATACCAGATCCTGATCCAGCAAGGGAAGCATGTCCGCAAGAACCCGTTCGTCATAAAAAAGATCGCCGCTGTTCATGAAGATCACATACTCCCCACGGCACAGACCGATCCCCTTATTCATGGCGTTATATAAGCCGCTGTCCGCTTCAAATACCGTCCTTACCCCCGGATGATGTTCATACTGATGAATGATCTCCTGCGTACCGTCCTGGGACAAGCCGTCGATGATCAGATATTCCAAATCTTTGCAGGTCTGACCCAATACCGACTGTATCGTTGCCTCAATGGTATCAGCCGCATTATAGCACACGGTGATCACTGAAATTTTCATTGCTTCCTCCATTCTGAAGCATTCGCAATCCTGTCATGCTGTCCCATACCGCCGCACACAAGCCCTGTATTGCTTCAGAACCTGTTCTTTTCAAATGATCCCTCAGGAATCCGTCTCCTCAAAGTTAATCCGCTTCTCCTCAATCACAATGGGCCTGTGAATGACTCTCGTATTAATATTCAGAATATACTCACCAAGCAGTCCGATAAAGAAAAGCTGCAAAGATCCAATCACATAAACACCCAGAATCATGGGCGCGTTGCCCGCCTGAAAGTCCCCCCAGTTAATCAGCTTCATAATCAGATAAATAAACGCAATAAGCAGGCTGACGCCGGAGGATAAAAAACCAAGCAGTGTAGCGAGACGCAGACCCACCTTGGTGTAGGAGGTAATGCTTAACATGGCGGCATCATAAAGACTGTAAAAGTTATTGTGGGTCTTACCCGCAGCCCTCTTCGCCTGTTCGTACTCGATCTCAATCATATTAAAACCAGACGCGTATTCCGCCACAATCCCCCGCAAAAACGGAATCGGATCATCCAATTCGCGAAGCAGCGCGATAAAGGTCTTATCGTACAGCCCGAACCCCGTAAAATGTTCAATCATCTTAACGTCGGACATATTTTTGATCAGTTTGTAGTAGATTGTGCGCAAAAAATAAAGCACGCTGGACTCCCTGCTGGAGGTCTTGATCCCGCTGACAATCCGGTGGCCCTTCTCCCACTCTTCCACAAAACGGGGTATCAGCTCCACCGGATCCTGAAAATCACAGCACATGCTGATCGTGCAATCTCCCGTGGTCTGACACAGACCATGGAATGGAGAATTAAACTGTCCGAAATTCGTGACATTAAAAATCGCTTTTATTTTTTTATTTTCAGCGCAGATTTTTTCCAGCTTGTCCCTCGTACCGTCCGTGGAACAATTGTCGATAAACAATATTTCATAGTCGTACCTGGAAAGGGCTTCCTCCAGCACGTTGACTACCGCATAGCTCATCGGTTCTACGTTTTCCACTTCGTTATAGCAGGGAATCATCACGCTGATTTTTTTCTTTTTTTCCATGTTTTCCTCATTCTGAAGCATTTTATCCTTCTTCCCATATATTGGATAAGTTTACCATACATCAGGGAATAATACAACTTTCCGCCTTCCTACCTTCCCGTCAATAGATGTATTCCCCGAAATAAAACGATAAATACCCATGGAAAATAAATAATCATGACCGCGCTGCATTTCAGGTAAAAGGGGGTTGCCGTACTGTGGCAGATCTCTTTTTTATGCGCCCGCAGATGTTCCCGCAGCTTACGGATCACCGCCCGGTCATAAGACCTGTTTCTGCACATGGCCGTAATCACCGCCATCTCAAACTCCGCATAAAAGCTTCGAAGCTGCTCCCGGTATTCCGGGAAGGCCTGCTCAAACGCGCGTTCAATCTCCATATATTTTTCAAGGGAATTTGCGTACTTTGGATTATAACCTGAATGGGAAATGCTGCCTCCCCGCATCAGATAATTGTAATAGGCGGCGTCCGTAATGACGATTTTCGCCGCTTTCCACACCAGCTGGGAAACCATGTCGTGTTCTTCTCCGATAGCCAGATTCCCCGGAAACTCCACTGTCTCCAGAAGGGGCCGCCTAATCAGCTTGGTCACTGCGGAAGTATTGATATAGCGCGTCACATGCAGATGATATACCATATCTTTTCTGGCGTTACAGATAATTTCGGAAAATACTGGCTTCTCCCCAATGGGATCTCCCGTCTCCGCAACCCGCCGAAGCTGGGAACAGACCACATCGGCCCCGGTTCTTTCGGCCGTTTCATACAATGCCCACAGCATCTCACTGTCGATCCAGTCATCCGAATCGAGAAACATCACATACTTTCCCTTTGCCGCCCCGAGTCCGTTTCGTCTGGACAGCGCAAGTCCGCAGTTTTTCTGATGGATCACCCGGATTCTTTCATCCCGCTTCTCATAATCGTCGCAGATTTGCCCCGCCTGATCGGGCGAACCGTCCTCCACCAGAATGATCTCAAATTTTTGAAACGTCTGTCCCAGAACGCTGTCCACGCACTTTTTCAAATACTGTTCGGTATTGTACACCGGTATGATAACACTGATTCCACACATCCGTTTTCATCCTCAATAAAAAACGCCCCGTTTTCCCCTCTGTCCGAAATACAGCCTGTACACTGCGACCTCCTCATTCTCAAAGGCCACTTCACCCACATCCTCCGGGCATGTAAACAGCGGCGTATAAAACTTTCTCTGCACAATGTAGTCAAGCCCCAGCTCCGCGTAGTACCTGACCGCTTCCCGATCTCCCATATAAACCCGCAATCCCCGCAGATAATCCGTATCATAATCGTGATAGGCATATACGTATCTCTCCGAAAAAACGCTGGTGGGATCATGCACATTTCCCCAGAACCTGTCAGAAAGCACGATTACATCCTCCTCCGTGTTATCCCTGATCCACGTATAAGCCTCACACTGCGCCTGGGATACATAAAGCAGACATTCGCCCTTATGCCTGTCGACAGCATTCGGCGTACCCATATTTTTCAAGCCGGCCGCCAGATTAGAGCCAAAGTAACCCAGATAGTTATTCTGTAACATAAATACAATCGCGGCCGCACTGATCGCCCCTGCCGCCGCATAGCCGGCCTTCCCCCGCAGATATTTCTCAAATACGCTTTCCGCAAGACACCCGGTAAGCACAGCGGCAAACGGAAATGCCATAAAGCAGAAATACATCTGTGAATTTCCGTTAAAGTTAATCACATAGCTTCCCATGGTTCCGACCAGGGTAATAACGGCAAACAACAGATGCTCCTTTTTCAGCTTTTTCGAAAACAGCAGATAAAGACAATAAATCCCTGCCGGAATAAAAGTAAAGCAATTGGATCTGGCCGTTTTCACGCCGTATCTGAAAAGCCAGGCGGCGCAGGAACGCAGGGACTGTATCGCCTGGGATCTGCTTTTAAATTGAATATCCGGAAGACATAAGGTTAAGTTAAAGTTTTTTGCAATGGGCCAAAGATATACTCCCACTGCTCCAAATACAACCAACATAAGGCCCATGGCAATATACGCCGTCTTCCTGCTGCTTCGCGAGAGAAACAAATAGAGATATGCAGCAGCAAAACCGCAGAAAACAACCACGCCTGCCGCGCTCTTGGTTCCCGTACAGCATAGCAGACAGCATAGGCTCCAGACTAAATTACGCACATCCGTCTTTTCGTTTTCCAGCTGTACCAGAAGCAGCGTCACCACGATAAGGCCGAGAGCCTGCGCAATATCGTAGGACATCGGCACCAGATACATATGCCATATATAGGTCATAGGCACCACTTCCTCGTACCCGGTGGAAAACAGCAAAAGCAGCAGGGCCAGAACCTGCGCCGTCTTATTTTTCATCATTCTGCGCACAAGCACGTAAGAAGACAGCCCCGTCAATAAAGCGCTCTCAATAAAGGAGTAGCACACCGCCACCTTGACCGCCTGAATCCCCGTCACAACGGAAACCGCCGTCTGCTGCAGCGCCCCCAGGTAATGGTAACGGTATCCCGGCGCAAGCGTGCGAAATTCCTTTGGCGGAAAATGCTTTTTCAGGGCAACCATATCTCCCGTCCAATACAGAAAATCCGTCTCGTAATTATTGGAGCCTGCTGTATAAGGTATCTTCCATCTCATGGAAAAAACTACAAGCATAACAAAAAAGACTGCTAAAACCGTGCCGATCCATATGATGTTTCCTTCGCCATCCGAAGATTTTGTCGCCGTTTCCTGCACGAAGTCCCTTTTCTGATTCCGCTTAAACGCCAATGCTGCGCACGCCAGAACCGGCAGCAGGAAAAAGGCGCCCCGCACATACCTGATTCCCACAGTCAGCATCAGCGCTGTATATAGCAGAATCGTCAGCATATAGCCGGACGCGTAGATCAGCGTCAGTTTTTCTATCCTTCTCAGATTTTTTATCGGCACAAGCGCCATAACGGCGGCGCCGGGCAAAATCATGCAAAAAAACTGAAAGCAGATATATACCAGAAGCTCTCCCGGAGCTATCTGATTACATACCCCTGTAACAATCGTCATAAAGGCAATCAGACCGATTAAAGCAATCATATGATCTCCTATTAAACATTATATATATCGCTCTTATAGCATCCCATATTCTCTCTGATCCAGGCAATCGTCTCCCTGATTCCCTCCTCGAACGTATATCGGGGTTCCCATGCGGTCAGTCTTTTGATCTTCTCGTTTGCGCCCAGCAGACGGTTTACCTCGCTCTTTTCCGGGCGAAGTCTCTGCTCGTCGCAGACGATCTTCGCACTCGGATTGATCTGCCTGATGATCTCATTTGCCAAATCCCCGATGGAAATCTCCTGCTGGGTCGCAATATTGATTTCCTCTCCGATGGTCTTGTCCGATTCCGCAATCGACACAAACCCTGCCGCCGTGTCCTTCACATAATTAAAGTCTCTGGTGGGCGAAAGCGATCCCAGCTTAATCTCTTTTTGTCCCGCCAGAAGCTGGGTAATAATCGTGGGAATCACGGCCCTTGCCGACTGTCTCGGGCCGTATGTATTAAACGGCCTGACAATCGAAACCGGTAAATTAAAGCTTCTGTAAAAGCTCTCCGCCAGCCGATCCGCTCCTATTTTAGTGGCGGAATAGGGGGACTGACCCTGATAAGGATGTTTTTCGTCAATAGGCACATACTGCGCCGTGCCGTACACCTCCGAGGTGGACGTGACCATAATCCGCTCTGTTCCCAGATCACGCGCGGCCTGCAGCACGTTTAAGGTGCCCTTGATATTCGTATCCACATAGGAATCGGGCGAATGGTAGCTGAACGGAATAGCGATTAATGCCGCCAGATGGAATACGCCGTCCACGCCCTTCATCGCTTCCCGCACCCCGTTGGGATCACGGATATCCCCCGAAAACACTTCAATTTCCCTCATTTTATCCTGCGGCAGCGTATCCAGCCACCCCCAGGTATTAAAGGAGTTATAATAAGCAAACGCCTTTACCTGATATCCCTTTTCTACCAGCAGTTCGGTCAGATGACTTCCGATAAAGCCGTCCGCTCCTGTCACCAACACTTTTTTCATAATGCTCCTCATTCCTGCACTGTTTTTCCATGCAAATCGTAAAAAGTTTTCTTTAAATAAATCCGGTCATGCAGCAGAAAGTCTTTACAGACAGCGGCTATTTTCCTGCTTGTCCCCTCCGCTTCATAGGGATTATGCACCGGCTCCTTTTTCAGTCGTTCCTTCATGGCCGCCGCCTCTTCCATGGCTTTCCTGATATCTCCACGCTCCGCCTCACAGTGTATCACACTTTCGGCCGCCGTTCTACCCCGCTGTCTGTCTCCGATATTTACCGTCGGCACCTGAAAAGACGGCGCCTCGATGATTCCGCTGGAAGAATTTCCGATCACCATCCTGCTGTATTTCACCGCGCTCAGGTATCTGCGCATCCCCAGCGAAGCAACGGCATACACGTTACCGCGGACCGCCGCATATTGGTCTATCATCCGGTTAATGATGTGGCCGCCCGCATCGGCGTTTGCCTTGGTGATAATATATTTCATAGTAAAATCATCCAACGCATCCAAAAGTGCCTGAAACTGGCTCTCCACACTTCCATCTTCCAAAGTAACAGGGTGAAAGGTCACAACCGCATAGGGGTCCCCCAATGGAAAATCCAGCGACGCTTCCAGTTCTGTCTTTGTCATCAACGGCACTTTTCTGATATTTTCCACACCAAGCGCCCCCACCGGAAAAACCCTGTCAGGAGATTCTCCCAACTGGATAATGCGGTTTGCATATTCCTGGGTGGAAGGAAAGTGCAGATAGCTGAGCTTTGTAATAGAATGGCGGATAGCGTCATCCACCGCCCCTTCCGTAATCTCGCCGCCGTGAAGATGGGCGATAGGTATGCGGGCATTCATTGCCGCCAGACACACCGCAAGCGTCTCATACCGATCCCCCAGCACAACAAGCATGTCCGCCCGGTTCTCCTCAAAATATCCGCCAAACGCTTCCAAAGCTTCAGCCATCGTCCTGCTGACCGCCGCCGCTGTATCTCCTTTTTCCAAAATCGGTATTTTTACCGCAATGGGAAATCCATCGTCAAGAATCTCCCGATAGGTATTTCCGAACTCCTCCGACAGGTGGGCGCCAGTCACCAACAGGGAAATTTCCAAGTCTCTATCCGCATAAAATCTCTCAATCAGCGGCCTTAAGATGCCATATTCGGCTCTTGTCGCCGTCAATACAGCGATCCTTTTCTTTGCCATTTTCAAACCTCTATCAATTCGTCCTGCGCAAAATCCCTGACCGCCGTTTTTCCAACAACGTCATTCCAACGCATAGGGGAAATGCCGTTTCCCGGTCTCTTAGTCGTAAGATTGTCCTCCGTAAGCCGCTCCCCCGCCCTGATGGGACATTTAGCCACGATGCTTTTGCGCGCAATTTCCGTATTTTTCTTCTCCGATTCGGAGGGTCTCTTGACGCCATCTCCCAGAGCCGATTCTATGTTTCTGACCGCTTCTACCATGGCCCGGAGTTCTGCGGGCTCCAGGCTGGCTTTGTGGTCCGGCCCTTCCATCGTTCTATCAAGCGTAAAATGTTTCTCGATCACCACGGCGCCCAAAGTCGCCGCCGCAATCGGAATCTCAATGCCCTGCGTGTGATCCGAATATCCCACGGGCACGCCAAGCTCCCTTTCAAGGGTCGCCATCGCCCGCAGATTTACATCCCGATAGGGCGTCGGATACTCTGTATTACAATGAAGCACGGTAATGTCGCCGCTGCCATATTCCCGCAGCACCGCCACGGCCTCTCTTATCTCTACAAGGGTACACATGCCAGACGAAATGACAACCCGTTTCCCACACCTTCCCACTTCCCGCAAATAGGGGTAGTTGGTCACCTCCCCGGAGGGTACTTTTATGATTTCCAGGCCGCACTGTATCAAATAATGCAGGCTGTCAACATCAAAGGGTGTAGACAAGAACATAATGTTCTTTTCTCTGCACCGGGCAATCAGCTGTTCATGCATATCCGGCGATAATTCCAGTTTTTTAAGCATGTCATACTGGGACTCCTCCTGTCCCGTCGTCTCCATCTGATAAGCCGCCTTTTTTGCGTCCCTGCTCACCAGCGCCTCCGCTTGAAACGTCTGGAACTTCACGGCGTCCGCGCCCGCTTTTGCCGCCGCATCCACTAACTTTTTTGCGATTTCGATATCTCCGTTATGGTTGACGCCCGCTTCGGCGATGATAAATATTCTGTTCATAACTGCTTTACCTTTTCCCCGCTCCATGCGATGCTGTGCGCTTTCACATCACGGCGGATGGTGGTTCCCGCTCCGATCGTGCTTTTATCCCCGATGGTTGTGCACTGGACAACCGTTGCATTGGCCCCCACCAGCACGGATCTGCCCACCTTTACCTCCCCGCACAAAACCGTTCCCACCGATATATGGGAAAAATCTCCTACCTGACAGTCATGCTCCACAATCGCGCCCGTGTTGATAATACACATATCCCCTATCACGGCGTTTACATTGATAACGGCTCTCTTGCCGATAAAACTGCCCTCTCCGATTCGTGCGCCGGCAGAAAGAATCGCGGAAGGGTCGCAGACTATCGGAAGCCGGAAACCGATCTGCTTTAAGGTACCAAAGAGCTTTTCCCTGACATCCGACTTCCCCATATAGCCGATTCCCACAGCGGCGTTTCGGATGCCGCTTTGAAAAAGCCGCTCCAGATCCTTATCGCCGCCAACCACCGGATAGCGGCTTCCCTCTTTTGCGCATACCGCGTCATTGACCACATAACCCGCTATCTCATATTCCTGTTGTCTCTTAAGAACGTCCGCAAGACTTTCCGCGTGTCCGCCCATGCCGAGAATAATTATCTTTTCCATTTATTTATCCCTAATCATCAGCTCTTCATACTCTTCCTTTGCAAGAAAGGGGTACATGTCCTGCAAGGCAGGCGTAAGCATTTTACCGTTTTCGTCCAACCGTGACATCACCTTTGGCGTCACCGGGTCGTCAAGCCGCTGTTCAATCTCAAGCAGACATCTCGTCTCACAAGTTGTCAGCCATCTGACCGCTTCCTCCACTTCTTCATTAGAAGCGCACTTACGGTATGCATAGCCGAAGGTTTCCGCCACCTTCCGAAATTCCGGGAAGCTTACGCCGGTATCGGGAGTACATCCGATATAGGCCCCTTCAAAGAAATTTTTGCTTGTCTGCCTGATGGCTCCGTAACCGTCATTGGAAAATACGACCACATTCACCGGAAGATCGTTCTGCACAATGGTCTGCAATTCCTGCAAATTCATCATAATGCTGCCGTCCCCGGTAATACAGTACACCTTTCTCTTCGCCGCCACAGCCGCGCCGATGGCCGCAGGAATGTCATATCCCATGGAGCCGCAGGTATAGTTCGTCATAACCCGCTGGCCGGCATACTGCACGCCGATCTGGAGCTTGGCCGTATTAGCCGTATTATTTCCCAGCGCCAGAATACTGTCCCTTTCCTCATACTGACCAAATACCTTCCAGAAATAATAGGAATTGACCCGCTCCTTTGGCCCGATATCCTCTGCGCCTTCATAGGGCGTAAATCTTTCCTTCAATCTGCCGCAGTAGGCAAGCCAATCTTCCGGCGCCTGAACCCGGCAATCCTCTTCCAGCATTTTTCCAATAAACGCGCCCACGTCGGCATGAACAAACTTTTCGATGGGAAGCCCCGGCTTCCTGCTTTCCTCTACGTCCGCATCCACCATCACGATCCGCGCCCCCGGCGCAAATCCTTCCAGATTAAATCCTGTCTGCCGAAATCCCAGACTGTTCCCCATGGCCAGAATTACGTCGGCGTTCTGTAAAATAAAATTCCCGGTTCTCGGCCCCACGTTCCCGGAATTGCCGTAATAGAGCGGGTGCTCTGTATACAGATTGTCCGCAACCCAGGCGCCGCCGATCACGGGAATCCCCATCTTATTAATGAACTGCTCAAAGGCGTCCCTGCAATGACTGCTGATAATGCCTGAGCCCGCCAGAATACACGGTCTTTTCGCGCTGCGAAGGAACCCAAGCACATCCTGTATCTGCGCCTGATCCGCCTGCGGCACATGGCTGACGAATGCTTCTTCCGGATACAGCTCCTCCTCTTCCACTCTGGCGTTCTGGATATCCTGAGGAATATCCAGCCACACAGGCCCTCTTCTGCCATCCATGGCAATATGAATGGCTTTTATAAGCTCCCGCCTCACCGCCAGCGGATCGGTCAGCATCACGGCATATTTCGTCATGTTTTTCACTGTGGGAATAATCTCGAACTCCTGAATGCCCCGGTACCGCAGCTTAAGTCCCGATTTGGGAACGGAAATCTCATATCTGACCTGGCCGGACAAAACGACCATGGGCAGGCTGTCCTGCCACGCTCCCATTACGCCCGTCAGGGTATTGGTCGCCCCCGGCCCGGAAGTAACGCAGACCGCCGCCGGCCTGCCGCTGTATCTGGCGTAAGCCTCCGCCGCCATGGCGCATGCCTGCTCGTGATGGTTAAAATATTTGCGCATCCCTTCACACACAAGCAGCGCATTATCCAGGTGCATGGCGCCGCCGCCCACCACGGCAAAGCAGTCCGTAACGCCGTATTCGATTAACGTATCCATAACAATGTCCGCTACTCTTTTTATCATCTCTTCATCCCGATTCCGAAACCACTGCTCCTGACAGCGTATTTCAAAATATCCCTTCGTGCAAAAATGTCCTTTTATACCCGCAGCTTGTTTTTCATCCGATCCATTTCTTCCATCTGTCCCATATCCATATAGGCGGACTCTTCAATGACATAAGCGCCAATTTTCTTTCCCTCAGCCTTACACCTTTCGATAATCTCCGGGAAGGAAATCGCCTCGTTCTCAGGCATGGCGTCAATCAATTCCCGCTGCACCATATACATGCCGGTATTAATCAGATAATCGTTCTCGGGCTTTTCCGTCAGCGTCTCGCAGTTTCCCGATTCATCCAGCGAAAGAACGCCGTAAGGCACCACATGCTTGTATTTTGCGGCCACAATGGTGATATAGTTGTTATTTTTTTTATGGTGATTATAAATTTCGCTGTAATCCGCGTCAATGATAATGTCGCAGTTTACGAGAAAAAAATCTTCCGTTATCCTGTTTTTCAAAAGGTAAAGGCCCCCGCCGGTTCCCAGATAGGTATCCTCTTCCACATACTCAATCTCATACGGCTTCTCTAACGCCTCGAAATAGGATTGAATCATCTTTTTCTTATGATTGACAATCATATAGAACTGTTTACAGCCATAATCAAGAAAATTGTTGATAATCCGTTCCGAAATGGGTATCTCCCCTATGGGAATCAGCGCTTTTGGCAGAATCTTCGTATAGGGAAACAGTCTTGTTCCCTTACCCCCCGCCATCATCACCACCGGGCAGTTTAAATGATAGTCCTTCCTTACCCTGCGGCCGTTTTTAAACACCACCTCTATAACTTCGCCGTTGTAGTTTACAATCGGTATCGAAGGCACGTCCGTGGCTCTAAAGAGCTCGTCCACCTTGTTCCTGTCATAGCTCACAAGAAACTCCGGCTGATAGTTCGCTATATACTTAATGGGGAGGGCGGTATCGCCATCCCCAAGGGCATATCTTCTCACATCGCCGTCTGAAACAGAGGCAGACAGCTTACCGTTATCCACCACATATACCACTTTACAGCGCACCCGCTCCAGCTGTTCCACAGCCTCTTTAATGATTGCGCCCTCCTCTATCAATAAGTCCGTAATCTGCATAATTCCTCCCTGTCAAAGCAAGTTTTACGGTCTTAGCCGTAAATCAGAGAATAAAGGTCTATGCTGTCAATGTGCTCCCTGTACCAGTGGTATAACAGCTTTACCGCCGCGCGCATATCGGTCAGCTCCCATTCGGGCAGCTCCGCCCGTATCCTGTCATTGTTGGCGGTGTACTCATTTGCCCACCCGTCGCTGCATACAAAAATATCTCCCGGCTTGTCAGCTATATCATTGACTATCTGGGCCAGCTCATAAAGACTTACCCGAACGCCGCTGACCGCATTATAGACATGGTATTTCGGATGCTCCAGATGCAGAAACAGTTCCACCAGCCGGCAGAAATCGTCAATCCACAGATAATCGAAATAACAGTTTTTCCGAAGGGACAGGGGCAGCCCCTTTAAGGATTTACAGCAAAGGTTTGAAATATATTTGGTTTTCCAGTATTCATATTTTCCGAAAATTCCAAACAGACGCAGATTATAGATATTCTCGCTTTTCTCAATCATCTGATTTACGGTATACTTCATCAGTCCGTACTGATCCGTGGGAATCAGGTGGTTCTCAATGTCCTCCTCCGTAACGGACATAATCGGAAAACGCTTGTCATACTCCGCGCCCGACCCGGCATAAATCATTCTGCCGTATAAATCGGCATGTCTGTAAAAATTCAAAAACATTCTGAGGTTGTAATCCAAAATCCTGCTGCCGTCCTTGCTCGGATCCGTTCCGTTCACATAAACGGCGAAATTGAGCACCACGTCATAGCGGGTCTTTTGCAGGCAGGCCGCCACCTGTTCTTCGTCGATGCCGTTTAATTCTCTGCTGGAAGGCGCATACACGTCATAGCCCTTCTGCAACAGATATTCTTTCACATTTCTTCCCACAAACCCGGAACCGCCGGTCATCAAAATCTTCATACTAATCCCCATTCCTGCTCAGCCTGCGAATTTGGGCGCAAGCACAAATTTGCGTGTGAAAAATCTTCCGCATATGGACTTCTCACGCTATCCCCTGTATACTCCTCTGTCCACCATATAGTAATTCTCATACCGCCTGTTGTTTAACAGGCAGGCCAGCACCGAACCGCCGCCCTGCACCCGAAACAGCGCGTCACAGGTGGACAGCAGATACGTCTCGATCAGATAATCCACGGAGCGCTCCTCAATGCTTTGATTATCATTCTCAATCCAGCTTCCCTCATTCTCTGAAAGCGGGTTCCCCTCGTCGTCAAAATACCGCGGCAGCGTTCTTCCCTCCAGATACAGACATTTCTCTCCAAACTCCTGCTTCATTCTCTTCATGTAATATCTGTCGTCGGGAGAAAGGAAAATATACTCGCAGCCAAACTCACGCATATACCGATGGGCATACTCGATATATTCATCAATATTCAGCCCTCTCGGATGATTCACATACATTTCCGTATGCGCTGCTTCGCCCCAGTAGAGACCGGCGCGCATGCCGATTCCCAGTATTTTACCGCCTCCCGCCCTGCCAAAGAGGGTTCGGCGTATTTCCTGCGCCCTTTCCAGAATATCCGGCCGGATACGGACATATTTTGCAACCGCCTCAAAATACGGCGTGTACATCTCATCCGACAGATTCTGCATATTTTTCCAGTCCATGCTGCCATAAGGCTGTCCCTTGTCCGGCGCCAGGATCACACGTCTGCTCTGATAAACCTCTTCCAGGGAATAGCCCGGAATCGGCTGTTCAAAATAATACTCCCAGGCGTTTTCCTTTCCCTTATGCTCTTCATTCTGGATTCCGGGAATGTAACAGCGTTTCAGGTCAACCACCGGTATCCACCCGTGTTCGACGGCATATTTGATATTGTTGACCACAATGCTGACCATGGTGGCCAGTCCCCAGGTCTGGGGCCACTGCGAATAAATCACATAAAAAGTCTTATCCTTATGCAGGTCTCCGTAACGGTGTACCTCCATGGCGCGTTTATTTTTATACGCGGTCTGCATCTTCTGTAAACTCACGTTGCAGGCTCTTCTTACTTTCTCCGGCACCAGCTTCCGATACAGCTTTAAAATAAAATTCATCTACTCTTCTCCGAAAATTTCTCTTTTATCTCTCTCCACCGCCACCCCGTTGCCAATCTCGTATATTATATCACAGTTCTTCACCGTTGTCAGTCTGTGCGCCACCACAATCATGGTCTTATGACCCTGCAGCTTCTCGATCGCCTCGATCAGCGCCTTCTCCGTATCGCCGTCCAGCGCGGAGGTCGCCTCGTCCATTACCAGAATCTCCGGATCGTTGTACAAAGCCCTGGCGATGGCCAGCCGCTGTCTCTGTCCGCCGGAGACACGCACGCCCGATTCTCCGATCTCCGTATCAAGCCCCTGGGGGAGCTGCTCTACAAACTCTTTTAACTGGGCCTGCTCCAGCGCCCTCCACAACAGTTCTTCATCAATATACTGATCCTCAATACCGAAGGCCACATTCCTCCTGATCGTATCGCTGATCAGATAGGCCGACTGGGGCACATACCCCAGCAGATTTCTCCATTTCTGGCCAAGCTCTCTGATATCCCTGCCGTCCAGCGTGATATTGCCCGACTGGGGCTCCAGAAGGCCCAGAATGATATCCGCCAGAGTCGTTTTACCTGCGCCGGAAGAACCGATAAAGGCCACGGATTCGCCCTTTTTAATCTGCATACAAAGATCGTCGATTACTTTTTTGTCGCCGGTAGGATACTGCCACGAAATATGATTGACGGATATTTCCCCGTGAAACTGCGCCTTTTCCCAGTCTTCCCCCGGCTCTTCTCCGGTAACCGCATCGCCTGCTATATCCTGCACATGCTGGTAAGTCGCATTTACGGAGGAGACCGAATAGAGAATATTGTTCACACTGCTGGATATCTTACCAAGAGACGGCAGCACGCGGAAGGCCGCAATCGCAAAAGAGGCCAGTTCCGGCAGTATGGACACCATATCCATGGAATAATTGTTGCCAAGACATAGGGCCGTCAGGAAACCAAAGATAAACAGCGCCTCTATGATATAGGCCGGACTTGCCAGGGAGAGGGTATACAGGCTGGTAATCTTACCCTGCTTTCCGTTCGTATCGTCATAATGATCCACAAAATATTTCTGCCGCCCCAGAATCTTAATCTCCTTAATCCCCTGAAACAGCTCCAGCGAGTACTTATACATATACTCGCCGTTGATGCGCGTCCTCTCTCCCCACTCCCTGCACAGATTGCGGAAAATCTTTAAAACAATCGTCAGGCAGACCGCAGAAATCAGCATGGCAATGAGGGCAAACTGATAATTTACCACAAAAATCCAAACCACAATCAGACCGATGGTAATACAGTCCGTCAGCAGCGCAAAGCCGGCGTTCAGGAAATTGGACACGCCCGCCACGTCCGTTCCGGTGTCACGCAGGCATTCTCCCGAGGAATAGCTCAAAAAGAACGTGTATTTCCGCCTGGTATAGGCCTTCAGTATTCTGGTGGCCAGCTCCCGCCCTATTTTATTGCTGTACTTTGCCCGCACATAAGTGAACAGGCACATATAAATATTTTTTACCAGGTACAGAATAATGGTACAGATACACAAAAAATTGAGCAGCTTTACCGGCGTATCCAGCGACAGCCTGTCCGCCACCGGGGCAATCAGTGCATTCTCCATCAGCTCCTTTGGTGAAATCATCGCCTCCACCAGGGGCATGATAATGGATACCCCCACCGTTTCGAGCACTGCCGCCAGCATGGTCATGCACAAAACCAGAACCGCCTGCCATTTCTGCCGTTTTGTCAGAATATAGTTTAATTTTCTCAATACCTCTCTGAGACTTTTCAAATCGTTGCGCATTGGAGCCTCCTGTTTTTTATCCTCTTCAAAATCATACCGAAAGCAGCGTCCACTGCTGCAGATATAACTCCTTATGCTGTCCGTGTCCGTCATTGCACCAGCGTTCTGGCGCCATCACAATCTTGCCGTCATTACGCGACAAAAACTGTCCCCACCAGCTGAACGTGCTGTTTGACATAATAAAATGCTTACATTTTGACATCAGATACAGGCTTTCATAATTATCATGATGACTATCGTCACAGATGACAGGATAAGTAAACGCCATGTTTTTTACCTCATCCATCCCGTCCGAAAAAATATAAAAAACCGGATGCGCTAACTTTTCTGCCATCCTGTCCATTGCCCGGAAATAATATTCGTCCGTGCAAACGCCGAACTGAGGATGATTCACATAGTCGCCACGGCGGATATGCACACAGACCGACTCGGTACTCTCCATCTCTTCCGCCCTGTTTTTCACTTCCTCTGTCATCTCCCGAGCAGGTTCAAACTCTTTAAACAGCACGTCCCTTATGGATTCTGCAATCTTTGCATTCTGAAACCACCCGTTGACAAAAATATTTTTATGAGCCTTGAGAAGCGCACTGCATTCCGCTCCCGCATAATGATCCTTCTGCACGATGCCAAGAAGCCCGAACAGCGGCTCCATCTTCTTTTCCCTCGCCGCCGCAAGCCCCTCCGGCCTTCCCGCCACCAGATAACTAACCAGTCTTTTTGCCAGATCTTCCTGTATACTCGTCACATGGCGCAGGGAGCCTTCCTCCATAACGCCCGCCGAGTCGCACAACCGGAAATGATTCAGACTGAATTGTCTTTGCAGATCCGCATTGACCCGGGAAATATCGAATCCGATCCGGTCAATTCCCAGCTCCATCTGCAATTTTCTGGCCATGGCATATTGAAACATCTGGTTCCCCAGGCCGCCCTTTATTTTGACAACAATCATATCCTTCTCTTTTCCGCTTTACTTTTCGCCCCGTATATATTTAAAGAAATTTTTCTTACCCAGCATCCAATATAAAAAATAGGCGAGCGGATCGTTATACCACTTTGCCCTCTTTATATTCCACTCTCCGTTAGAGTCCATTAAGCGATCATTCCTGATATCCCGCTTCAACCGTGGGGATCTGTATTCAAAATGAATGTCCCCGTCTATTTTCTGATTCTCATATTCAGCCTGTTTCTCCCGGTCGGCCGGAATGTGCAGCCCCGATCCGTCCCACCCCCAGTTTCTGACCTTGGACATAACGGGATTGACCGAATACCAGCCGTTGAGCGCCATCACAATGCCCCTGCTGCTGTCTCTTTTTTCAATGATCTCTTCCCCATTCTCCAAAAGCGTTCCCAGCATTCTTGAAAACAGCCGCTTCCTGCGCCGGAACAGTTTCCACATCACGATGGGATTTCTCGCTTTCTTTTCCCATACGCTAAGCCGAAGCTGCCCATACATTATCTTTTCTTTCTCGCGCCAGAATCCGCACCCCCACACACAGCAATTCGTAAGCGCAATCACATTATTCCCATGGGGATGAAAGGGATAATCGTATCCGTATCCGCAGACAGCAAAAACATTGGGATCTTTCTCATACAGCATCAGACCCTTGTCAATGTATTCTATAAAATCAGGTGAAAATTCATTGTCATCCTCTGAAAAGATAACTCTGTCATGTCGCTCATAAACTTTCTGGTAAAGAAATGTCTTGTTTTTGTAAAAACCCAGATTTTCTTCCTGATAATAAATCGTTACCTTCTTAAAACCCTCTATCGGCGCTTTCAGTAACTCGCATACCTTTTTCCAGTCTTCCCTGCAGTCCTCTGTCCGCGGATAATCCACGCTGATATATAACTCCGTATATTTTGCATATTCATTTCTTTGCAGAGACGCAATGCATCTTTTCAAATGCTGCGGTCTGTTAAAGGTAATAATCATCACCGGCGCATAAATCATTTCTGTCAAGTTCCTTCTTTCTGCTCCTCTCCGTTCCCGTCTTTGCTGATCTCTCATCACGCTCTCACTGCAGGGCTCTCGTCATTTCCTCATGGCCGTCAAACAAAAACAACAGGTAATTTTCCGACTGATAATCCGCTTTTCTCTGTTCCAGCGCTTCCTTCTTCAAATACACCTCATACTCATCCCTGGTAAGCAGAAGAAAAGTTCTCCCTTCCGGCACGGTATTCTGATGCGCCCCATCCTGTAACCAGAGCAGAACGGTATCCACATCCTGCTGTGCGGACACGTCATCCTCCCACACCCACACGTCGATCCTTCCGTCCGACAGTTCTGTCAGCACATTGCCATTCCAGAACGTGGCATAGCCCGCAGAAACGCCTTCCTCCGCCAAATATGCCACAACCTGGCGAAATTCAGCCGTCTTGTCCAGACTGCCGTAACGCACAAAACGAAAAATCCCGCTAATCACTATGCCGCCGCCAAGCAGGAGCAGCAGTCCTGTTTTCACATGGCGGTTTCCTGTAATCTCCGCCAGGTTCAGAATAATCAGCGGAATGGCAAAGGCCATAGCCGCCATATTGTATCTGTCCGAATAGAGCATATCCGTAAATGTATACATACAGAAAAAGATACCGTATACTGCCGTGAAATATACCGCTAACAGCCACAGCTGATCCGGCTCTTTCCATTTCTTCCAGACCGTCCTCACTACGCACACCACCATGACAAGGGCCAGTACACAGCTGAACGCGCTGGCAACAGGCGTGGGCTCGTTATCCCCATAGGAATAACCGAAGGCGCGAAGCGTCCCGAAAAAAAGATCCGTAATTCCCTGCCATGACGCCCTCAGCTGCATACCGCCAACCCATGTCTGATAATGACAGCGTTCGGCCAACACCTGGGAATTAACCAGATAGCCCGCGCAGGAGGCGGCAAAACCCGCTGCCGAACAAACCAGATATCCCGAGGATTTCCTCTGGATAAACGCCATCAGAACCGTCGCCGCAAAAAGCGGCACATACAACACCACAACATGTCTTGCTCCGCCAAGCCCTGCCATAAACGCAAGAGCTACCGCAAGCGCCAGCACAATCCTCTTCATCCTCGCCGACGCACGCCCATAATGAAACACCAGCCCCGTCGCAAAGAAGGAAATGCTGATAAACGACGCATATAAAAGCGCCAGCAGCACATATTCAAAATAACCGTCGGAAACCGGCAGAAGAAGCAAAATTGCAGAAACCGCATAAAACCTGTCCTGCCCCATCTGATGCATCATGTAATAATAGCTTAAGAGCATCAGCAGATAGGAAACGATACAGGCGCCTGTCCTGACCATTGTCCAGTCGCCAAAAAGATGAAAAAAGAAAGAATAAAGGATCTGTATGTTAAGCACTCTCAGCTCTGTGGAATAATACCAGTTTCTGGAGATCAGCGCGTGTTCCTCGTTTAAAATTCTTGCCAGAAGCATTTCGCTGGAAATGTCGGAATCCGTCAGACAATCCCCGTGAAGCTGCATAAAAACGGAAAGAAAGACAAACAATCCGATCAGACAGATCCACGGCAAGGCCTTGCATACTTTATTTAACATCTTGTCCATTTCCTGCGTCATTTAAGCCAAACGCTCCTCTCCCCGCCGCCCTTGTCGAGACAGCTGCAGTCACCGCCCCTATATGCCGATTCCATATACGGCGGATACTGCGTCTTCCCACTGCCCCCGCTCCTTTAACAGCGCGCAGATCACGTCCCGCACAGCGCCGCTTCCGCCTTTAACCTGCGCCACATAATCCGCACAGGCCTTCACTTCCTCGCAGGCGTCCGCCGGGCATCCCACAAAACCGCACAGCCCCATGGGCGGCAGATCGTTCAGATCATCCCCGATATAGCCGACCTCCTGTGGCAGAATCTCATTCTTTTTCATGAAATCTTCCAGATAAGCGGCCTTATCCTTAATATTCTGCACAATATAATCGAATTTCATCTCCTGCATCCTGCGGGTTGTGGCCTGGCATTCCCGCCCGGTCAGAACCATCAGCTTCATCCCGGCCTGATGCGCCGCAAAATAGCCTGCGGCGTCCTTTGTACAGAATTTTTTCAATTCATTTCCATGATCATCGTAGTAGATACCCGCATCCGTCATGGTACCGTCCACATCAATGACCAGATATTTGATTTTATCCAACTGTTCTTTGTTCCGCATTACTTCCTCCGCTTCTTTACGCCCCGCGGCAGTCGGACCGCGATACCGGCGCGCGCAAAACGCTTCATCTATTATATAGGGAATCCGTCAAAAACACAACCTCTATCTGCTTGCGGATCTTCTCCAGATACGCGCGGTTTCTGATATTTTCCTCCGTCCCTTTCGTATACTGGCTCGCCATATAGGAAGTGACATAGTTACCGCCCTCCTTCTGGTAGCCGTCAAAGCCCGCCACATATACCTGCCCCGCTTTCAGCCTGATTAAAAGCTTCATCAGCATGATGACACAATTGTCACAAACTCCCTTTTCATCAAAACACAGATCCGCATAATTAAGCACGTTTTTCTCCTCGCACACATCCGTCAGGTTCGAGGTAATCAGCACCGTGCTCTCCTCTTTTTTCTCTTCCAGCGCGTCATAACGCATGGCGTTGGAACAGAAAATATAATCCGCATGGTAATCCGACGGCGCAAAGTTCGCCGCAAACACAACCGGCTTCTCTTCCCCGATAAAGGTTTCGATTTTTTCCCTGCATTTCAGAATGCTTGCGCCGGGCGCCAAAATCAGAATCTTTTTCTGTCTCAGCTTCTCTTCCAGCGAAGCAAGAATTACGGCGTCGTCCACTTCATGATTCTGAAACCTCAGATACAGCTCTTCGATATACGCCTCGTCGTACGCCGTCTTTTTATGATCCTCAATACCCGCAAGAATCTGGTTGATCTGTTTGGCCCGCAGACGTCCTTTGCCGATCAGGTATTCCGCGTAATTCCTATGCAGGTTAAATTTGGCGGACAGCGCATAGGGCGTGCTGTAGCCCCAGGGTTCGATCTGCTTTAACTGAATGATATAATCGTCAATCCCGTCCAGCACAGGATTCACATCATAGACGGCTCCCTGCGTCTTATTCATGTAATCCATAATCAGCTCCATGCACAGATTACCCGGCGTCCGCCCCATGCCCAGCATGGAAGCGTCGATTACGCTCTTTCTCTCGCTGGCCTTCATGGCGATAAACTCCTGCGCCAGCGAATAGGACAGGGCCAGATTTTCATGCAAGTGCAGGCCGATCACAATGGACTTGTCCAGATTATGCTCGATAAGAGAGTAAATCCGAAGCAGGTCGGATTTCATCATGGAGCCGAAGGTATCCACAATGGAAAAAGCATAGGGCTGGATCCGATTCACCTTTGCCAAAAGCTCCAGAATCATCTCATCGGAATATCCCATGATATTGATGGGATTGCAAAACACCTTATATCCCTTGTTTTTGGCCTTACCGATAAATGCCAGACCCTCGTCGATGTCATAATCATGAAACGTCACGCGGATCGCGTCGATGGTTCTGCCGTCGTAATCCTCCAGCTTGTCTATGTCGTACTTATTATGCAGCGCCATGGCGGTAAACAGGGTGTTGCCCCGCTTCTCCGGTAATATGGGGAGAATCTCGCTACAGTTGTTGTATAAGGCCTTATTCCTGTCATACTCACAGTTGCGCAAAAAGCCCACTTCCACATAGTCCACCTGGGATTCCACAAGCTGTCTGATAATGCTGCGAATCGTATGATACCCAAAATTCCAGTCGTTGATATACCCGCCGTCGCGAAGGGTACAGTCCAGTAACTTAACAAGTGACATGGCGTCATCTCCTATCCGGGGTTATTGATTCCTTTTCCTTTGCGGCTATTATATCACCGAACCCGGACTCAGGGCAAGTCTCCCTGCTCCTTCCGCCGCTCCCGCCCGCCGATCTGATAAGGTCCCGCCAAAAAGACCATATTCAGCATCAGGTTTGCCAGCATCGGTTCACGGTCAGAAACGCAACAAAAGAAATGCCGGGACAGTACCAGTAGGGGCCGTCGATAATGCCGGTCTCCATTCTGGCACTCAGAAAAAACCCTTGCAACACGGGAAACAATATCACAGCGGAAGGCATAATTCCTGATAAATAATATTTGAAAACACGAAGCGCCTGGGGGAGAAGCCCCCTGAATTCTTCGGATATCTGATGAAATACTCCGCCAGCGCATAAACGAGAATCAGAATCGTCTGGATATATAAGAAATAGAAACTACAGCACGCCAGCAATGCAACCGCCGCTTTTCCCACAGCAAATACCAAAAGCACATTGAGCGGGTCGCCAAACCCGTTAAAATTAAGCGGCGAAATCACATCGCTTCCCAACCCGATAGAAAAATCCCAGAGTCGTAAATTCCCTGCGGAAAAGAAATACCGCAAAAGCTTTCCCAGAAAACGCGATGACACCCAAAAAAACACAACAACAATCCGCAGTACCACCGTAAAGGCCGCCATTTTTCTCTTCTGTTCCCCGTCTTCATAAAGGTACGGGAGTAGCATTACAACTTCAGATTGTTCCCTAATCCTTTCTTCGCATTTATCCGATTTCCCTGACAGCGGTTACACCGTCGGGTTCGGATCCTTCATCGCATAGAGCGCCTTCGCCATCTCATAATCATACAGATCGTCAATATCCGCCGCCTCCCGCTTATTGATCACAAGCTGATAATATTTCGGTCCGTAGTTGTAATGCCACTCCCGTACCTTCTCGGTGGGCGCCAGATCAATCCCGTTTGTGAAATGGTACATCATGGGAAGCTGCTCGGAATTTTTATGCTCCAGCCCCATCTTGAAATTCAGAGGGCCGTTGTCGTCCATCAGATATGTCTGATAGGGAGATACGGTGATCAGGGAATCATATCCTTCCTTTAACTTCTCAAAGTATACGTTGATGGCCTTCTCATACAAATAAGGCTCCACACAGGGAGACGTTGCGCAGGCATACAGCAGATGGTCTCCTTCGATGGTGTCGCAAAGATACTCCAGAAACATACCGAAGGGCACGGACTCATCCGCGTACTTCTGCGGCCGCTTAATGGCCTTCACCCCGCATTTTTCTCCGATGGCAAGCATCTCGTCGGAATCCGAAGAGACAATAATCTCGTGGAGTCCCTTCACCTGTTTTAACTGTTCAATCTTGTGCTGCAGTAAATTCGAATCTCCAAAAGGCAGGATATTCTTATTTGGCAGTCTCGTGCTGTTTCCCTTTACCGGTATTACCGCTGTAATCTTATCGCTCATCTTATTTTCCTCCTCCTTAACGTGCATGTTTTTATTTTTCCAGCTCCCCTGCAATCTTAGCAATAATCCCCGCGATCTCCTCATCGTTCGTCTTCTCGAAATCATGCGCTACCTGTTCCAGTTCTCTTCTGGCCCTGCGCTTTGCCTCCAGCCACTTCCATTTCGGCCGGTCGTTCTCTAACATGGTCAGATAAACGTTATAGAGCGGCGTGATTTTTGTCAATGCCTTCGTCAGTTTTTCCGCCGTACCCATTTTGTGATAATAGGCTTTGAGCTGCTCCTTTGTCAGATCATAATAAGGGTTCTTCCAAACCTCTTCCGCCATATCGACAAACTTCATATAGCTTGGCGTCTCCCAGTCGATGGTATATACCTCGTCGATCAGCTTCTCACTGACGGGGAAGGGCCTGTCGTCTTCCCCGGTGGTCTTTTCAAAATCGGCAAAATCAGAAATCTTATCCGCGTCTTTCAAAAAGGCCAGCTCATAGTCCGCAGGCACCGGCACAGGGAAAAGCAGATAGCACATCTTTTTCCCGAAAAACGCCTCCACAAAGGTAGAACTGTTTCCCGTATAAATTTTATCGCTTATCAGTATCCACTGTTTGACGGACAAATCGCCGATCACTTTAAAGTTATCATATCTGCGCGCCATCTCCTGAGCCTGCGCGCTCTCCTCTCCGGGATGCGGACGGTAGACAAACACAACGTCCTTTCTCGTTTCGCAGATCTTTCCCATCCACTCCAGTATCATCTTTTTGGAGGGAAGCATACAATCCTGATAATAATAGCGCCAGCCCTCGCCGAACCGCCTGCACATCTCCGCCAGATACTCCTCGGTGTGGTAATCGGAGAAATAGGGCGAGACAAAAAGAAAAACTTTCCTGTCCGCCGGAATCCCGTACTCTTTGAGCACCGCTTCCTTACTGCGGTAAAATCCTCTCAGCTCCTCCCGCAGAAAATCCATGCCCACATGACCGATCATTTTCACTTTCTGCGGATCCATCTTCGCCACTTCCAGCAAGCGTTTTTTGTTCATTTCGCCCCAAGAAACGCGGACAACCTCTTTGGCCACACCGGAGTAATTCTTATATGCCTTCTCATCCTTCTCGTCCATGGGAAACACAATGTTTTCCCACTGCATATCAATCAGCTTGTCAAACTTGACAAAATTCTTCGTATGCCACTCAATGGAGCTGTTCTGATAACAGGCCATGGTCACTACGACCCTGGTATGATAGATGGGACGCATCGCCTTAAGCGCCTCCGCATTCTCGATATGAATGATCTTCGTTCGGTAGCCCCTGCGGTCCAGCTCGTATTTTAACAGGCACAGATTTTCCAGCTCCCTCACCTTATGCTCGTATATAAACAAAAAATCCAGTTCCTCGATCTTATACCTGACCATTCTCTCATAACTCCTTTCGTCCGCCGTCCATTCCATCCATCAGGAAACGCTTATGTCCGCCATACCCGGGACAGTTCCTTTGCCGCCGCGCTGAAATTTCGTCTGGCATTAAAGTTCTCCTTAAATATGTCCAGGGATCTTTCGCACATCTGAAAATAGGCGTCCGTACCGTAACACTGCGCCATTTTTTCAATGGCGCGGGCCGTCTCCTGCGCCGTGGGATCTTCAGAAATCAGAACGCCGTTGCCGTCCACCATCCGTTGCAGTTCTCCCACCGCCGTTGCGATCACCGGCACGCCGAAGGAAAGCGCCTCCTGCACCGCCACCGGCGAGCCGCCCTCGCTCTGGGTTGTGGTAATCAGACATCCCACATAATGCGTCCTGTAATATGTCACAACCTCCAAATTGCACATCTTTCCCGTAAACTCATACTGTATATTATCCCTGCCGCCAAGCTTCTCATCCGCCAGCTTACGCATCTTTTCCAGATCTTCTCCGCCGCCGATATGCACCCAGCGCACCTTCGCTGACGTCACAGCGGCCAGTCCGTCAATAACCCTGTCGATCCGCTTCACAAAGCCGCTGGAACAGCTCAGAAGAAGAAATTCCCCGCCTTCACGGTATCCCTCTCTTCTGCTCTCGCCCGTCACGCCGCGCTCCGGCACGCCCAGCCTGTACAGCGGATATTTTTCACCGCCCGTAAGCCCGTACCGGGAAAGATAATACTCCCTGGCGGACTGCGCCGCAAAGATCAGCCTTGTAAGCCCTTCGTCCGTCTGCGGTTTAAAAAACTGCTTTCCGTAAAGCTCCCGCTCGTCATACAGCTCATATCCGTGGGTTCTGGCCACGATCTTAATCTGCGGAAACCTGCGTCTGTGCATGGTAAGGCCGAAGCACTTATAATCAAACCAGTAAAAGTAAAAAAGCGCCCGTGTATCCTTCGTCAGGTGAAGCTTTTTCTTTAATCTGCGGTAAAAGGTCTCCGCCGCCGTACCAAACATCAGCGCCCGGTAAACTCTCTGCGGAATTTTCTCCCCGCTTTTCAAAATCGAAACAAGCTCCCTGTAGCAATCTTTGTTGGCAAGAAAACATAGCATTGAAACCAGCTTTTCGGTTGCACTCTGCTTCGTGGGAATGATGCACGCTTCCACGCCCTCCCCCGATCCGCCTGTCTGCGTCACGTTTTCCTGCGCTGCCGGCTCGTCTTTCGGCTTTATCTCGGCGGCAACCACCGACACATGGAAGTATTCGCACAGATAGGGATACTCCGGAGCCACAAAGGAGTCCTCCCCATGCCCGTAGGGAAAATCCTGTGTAATAAGATACATATCAGGTTTTCTGTTCTGTCCCATTCTCCTGCAATTCCTCCCTGTCAGAACGGCTATCCGAAATATTTCCTGACCATGGCCAGCACCGTGACCGCCAGGCTCTTTTCCTCCACGCTGCCCTTAGCAAGAAGAAGTCCGATATCTCTTTGAAGCTCCTCGTCCAATACCGAATGCTTCATGGTATCTGCGGCATAATCCGCAAAATATTTCTGTATGCCCGCGTCCCTCTCATACCAGTAATCTATGGGATTCATGTTATCCCGGTTCTCAATGCGGGCAACGGCGCAAAATTTCTGCCACAACAACCTCTGCGCGGTCTTCATCATCCGAAAGGGAATATGACTCTCTTTGGGTTTCACGCCGCCCCACTTTTCCCAGCCAAATTCCGCCGCCTGAGGATATTTTTCATTCAGCCACCGCAAATAGATATGGTGATGATTCCTGTAGTCAAAGGGAATGGAAAATGCCACGTCCAGCAGATCCACGTCCATAAAGGGCGACGCAGTCTCTATATACTGCTGTCTGATCAGGTAAGAGGACGACGCCCCCAGCATTCCTCTTGTATAGATGCCAAACATCTCCTGACAGGGATATTCCTCCAGAATTTTTTCATCAAAGGAATACTGCAGACGCTCCGAATGCGCATTCTGCCCAAACACGGGCTTCCCGCAGCTCAACGCCTTATCCCGGTACAAAGTTCCCAGAACAGCGTCCCCGATCATGCCCGTATGCTCCATGCCAAAGGACGTCGTATCAATCAGCTCAAGCAGGCGTCTTCCTCCCGTCATGCCCATATACAGAGCCGCACCGTTATTCTGGGAGGTCATCTCGTCGATATCATACATCCACTTCCCGTCATCCAACGGTTTATAAAGATACTCGTGTCCGAGATGCAGCGCAATCTGCCTTGCGATCTTCTCATCCCGGTATCCGTCCCGACAGTAAGTAACATTGACCTGATCCGTATAGCCAAGCTCGTGAGCCACCCAGGAAACCATACGGCTGTCCAGACCGCCGCTCAGGTCCACCAGATGACGATAGCCATACTCCCTGTCCTTCTCAAACTCACGCCTCACCGCCTCGCGAAAGGCTGCGTCAATCCTCTCCACAGCCTCCGCCTCGGACATGATCTGAGGCTTATCCTGTATGAAATGATATCTGGAAACAACCGTCTGGCCGCCCCCGACCCGCAGATATTTGCCCGGCAGAAGACGATGAATCTGCCTGACAAACGTAATATCATCTATCATATAGCCGTAGGTAAGCATATACCGCGCCGCCAGCGGCTGAAAATCAACAGATAGACCATTGTATTTCAGCACTTCCACCATATCGTCCACACGGTCGGAAACCATCCACCTATCGCCGTCCACATAGTAATATACCGGCCTGACTGCAATCTGATCCGTATAGACAAGCAGTTCCTTCGTATTACAATCGTACAGATAGCCGCAGAAACCGCCTCTGAGTTTCAAAAGAGCGTCTTCGGCATTCTCCGCAAGAGCGCGGGTAAACGCTTCCGGCCAGTCTGCGCCGTCTGTTTGCCCATAATCCGCCTTATTATAGGCATAACCGTTAAAAAAGCCGACCTTTCCCTCGTCTTCCCGGAAAAACTGATCATCCGAAAATTTATTTAACAAATGCTGGTAATGACGGCACTCCCCCGCCATCTGCACCTCACCCAGACATTCAATATTCAGATTCTTCGACGCCAAAAAGCCGTAACTCTTTTTCTTCATTCCCAATCCTTTGATTTTATCTTTCCCCGGAATCCGCAAACAATGCCGCTGTCTCCACGCCGTCAGGATAGTTGATCAGTACGGCCCGGTTGGCTCCCCAAAACACAAAAATGCTTCCCGCTGCCGCCGCGCTGGCCCCGCTGTCTATGGCGCGCCTGCAATCCTCAAGATTTCCCGCGCCGCCGCAGGCAATCACAGGCACCTGCACGCAGTCGGACATCTCCCGAATCAGCTCACAGTCATACCCCGACATCATCCCGTCCCGCGTGATGGAATTTAAAAAAATTTCGCCGACGCCGGCTTCCTCCAGCCGTTTGGCATACTCTCTCGGGCTGTATCCGGTGTTACGGGCGCCGTTCTGCACCCTGACGACGGCTTTGCCAAACAGATTCTTTCCCACATCCATAGCCCCCACAATGCTCTGACTGCCGTAAACTCTGGCCGCCTCGCCAATCAGCTCAGGATGGTCTGCGGCCGCAGCGTTGATCGAAACTTTTTCAAAGCCAATGCGAAACAGCGTGCCGATATCCTCCAGCGAAGTCACGCCGCCGCCGTAGCACAGAGGCATAAAGCACTGCTCCGCAATCTTTTTCAGATACGCAAAATCGGGACGCTTGTGGGAGCGCGTCGCGTCGATATCCAGAAATATCAGCTCGTCGACTTCCTTATCGTTAAATATTTTGACAGCGTTGATCGGATCGCCCACATAAACCGGCTTACGAAACTGTACCGTCTTTACCAGTTTCCCGTTATCCAGAAGGAGACACGGAATCAATCTGTTATGGTACATAGAAGGCCTCACCCTTTCGCAAAATTCCTGAGAATTTCCATTCCAAACCTGTGACTCTTCTCCGGATGGAACTGTGTCCCCATAATATTATCCCTGTGAACCGCTGAATCAAACCGAATCCCGTACTCCGTCGTAGCCGCCACATCTTCACGATCCCGGCATGCCGCATAGTATGAATGCACAAAATAATATCTCTCCCCGCCAGCCGAATGGGCGAACAGAAGAGATTCTTTCTGTTTCTCAATATAATCCCAACCCATGTGCGGCACTTTTAACTCCGGCTGCCCCGAAAAATCAAACTTTTTTACCTCGCCGGGAATCCACCCGAGGCCGTCGCAATCGCCCTCCTCGCTGTGCCCTAAAAGAAGCTGCATGCCGAGACAGATCCCCAAAATGGGAGTCTTTTCCTCCAGCACCCTGCGGTTTAAAACTTCCAGAAGCCCGGACTGCCTGATCACCTCCATGGCTTTTCCAAAGTTACCCACTCCCGGAAGAATCAGCTTGTCCGCCGCTGCAATCCGGGACGCCTCCCCGGTAACGCTGCTGTCAAAGCCGAGATATTTCAACATATTTTTCACGGAATACAGGTTTCCCATCCCATAATCCACTATTGCAATCATACTTACGGCCTCCACTGCTTATGAATGTGAAAATGCCATACATGCACCACGTCTTCCATCAGATAGATACAGCCAAACACGATTTTCTTAATTATCTTTTTCATGCGCTCTCCCCGCCAAACATTTTCGACAGCTTCCGTATCACCCTTCCCGTAAAATCATTCTCATTATTTGGGTAATCCTGATAACACCTTGGTTTTTCCTTCATGATACGGTCAAACTCGTCTCTGGATATCTGCATCTTCTCAAGAAAATACTCAATGTCCCTTTCTATGGTACTCTCGTCGTAGGGCAGCTCCCCAAGCGTTTCAAGCGCCTCCTCGCGGCTTAGCTGTCCCGCCACAATCAGGCTGGACAAATGCATCCTGCGCTTATCATATCCGAATTTTACAGGCATTATGTAGGTCTGATAAAATCTGGTGTAAAAAGACTCGTAATGTTTCCCGCCGTAATCCCGCCAGCCGTAATTTTCCTGCAAAAACTTCTTCTCTTCCTTGTTGTAATCAATATAATCCAAAAGATTAAACCATACAAACTTCCGCATAAAATAATCGTAATCCGGACGGTCAAAGTGGGGGAATGTCTTTAGTTTCCCGGCGTCGTCTCCGTACATCCGATAAACCGCCCGAATATAATGCCAGTCAAAGTGTCCCTGCGACCAGCTCCGGGGCAGAATACTCTCCGACGCGTTATTGTGCCCCGTAATGATATATCTGCATTTATACTTATGCGCCATCATGCCCAAAACCGGAAAAATCATGTGGTCTGTAGGGATCTCACAATCCGGCGTGGACGCCCTGAAAAACGCCAGCTGTAAAGAACGAAATTCCTGCCAGTCCACCACATAGGTGTACAGATCAATATCCAGCTTTTCCAAAAGCCTCTTAATATTCTGCACCGCCAGCTCCGAATCCCAGCCATTGTCAATATGTACTGCAAGAGGACGAAGCCCCATTTCTTTCACCTTATACATAACGTAACAGCTGTCCACTCCGCCGCTGATACCTACAATACAGTCATATTTCTTACCTTTTCCCGAATTTTTCACCTCTGCGCCGAAAGCTGCAACGTCAAAATTCTTACGCTTTTCTTCCACCTCCCGCAGCTTTTTTCCTGCGCCTTTGCAATGATTGCAGACTCCCTGCTCATCGAACACAATTTCCGGGTCCGATGTATCCATAACGCAATGACTGCACATCTGATATTCCATGATAACCTCCACACTACGCTGCTGCCCTGCAGCTTCACAGTTCACTCCGCTTCTCTGCATCAAATCAGTCCCGTAATTTTATCAATCTCGCTCTCCAGCAAATAGGCATGTAACGGAAGGGAAAGACATGTCCCGCTCACCTTTTTTGCCGTACCGCAGTCGGTCCTGTATGTCTGCGTATCGGCGAACGCATGCAGCGCATGCATGGGCTTCTTATAATAAATCATACTGGGAATCCCGGCCTCCTTTAACCGCCCCATGGCTTCCCCCCGCATCTTCTCATCCGCAAACTGCACCGTATACTGGGCCCAGCTCGAATAGTATCCCGGCAGAATCTCCGGCGTCTTCACCTTACCCCGTAGCCGCTCCGTATAAGCGCCCGCCAGACGGTTACAGTTCTCCAGCTCTTCATCAAAAAAGGCCAGCTTTTCGCTCAGCACTGCCGCCTGTATCGTATCCAGTCTGGAATTCATGCCAAGGCGGATATTGTCATACTTGTCCTCCCCCTTGCCGTGCACCTTAAAAGAGCGGACAAGCTGCGCCCACTCGTCGTTATCCGTAAAGACCGCGCCGCCGTCGCCATAACAGCCAAGAGGTTTTACCGGGAAAAAGGAAGTTGTGGAAATATCCCCGAAGCTGCACGCTCTTTTCTCTCCGATCCTGCCGCCGAATCCCTGGGCGCCATCCTCCAGCAAAAGCAGCCCCTGCTCCTGCGTAATCCTGCGAATCTTCTCATATTCGGCGGGCTGTCCGAACAAGTCCACTGCAATAACCGCCCGGGGCTTCAGCCTGCCCTCGGCTTTCACGCCGGCCACCGCCTCTTCAAGCGCCTGCGGCGACATATTAAAGGTATCCGCATCAATATCCACAAAAACCGGCGTCGCGCCTGTCCAAGGCACCACCTCGGCTGTGGAAAAGAAGGTAAAGTCCGGGACAAATACGGCGTCGCCCTCTCCCACGCCCCAGGCCATCAGCCCAAGCAGCAGCGCATCCGTTCCGTTTGCGCAGGAAATGCAGTGCTTTACACCGACATATTCCGCCAGCTGTTTTTCCAGCCTCGTTACCGGCTCTCCGCCGATAAACTGTGCGCTTGCCACGGTCTTTGCGATAGCGCCGTCTATGGCTTCCTTATGATGCATATACTGTGTTTTCAAATCTTTAAATTCCATTTTTATCCGCCTTCTTTTAAATAAAATTTCTCTCCCGCAGCGCCTGTACCATCTTCGCCGCCGCGTGCCCGTCCCCGTAAAACTTCGGCCGCTTTTCAATCGCCACACGCTGCGCCTGAGACGCAAAGCGCAAAGCGTCCGCCACGCTCTCTTCGCTCTGCGGATCGACCTTATGCAGCCAATCCACCCGGGCCAGATCTCCCCATATATCCATATCCAGCATAAACAGGCATTTCGCCCCCGCAAAGGAAGACTCCTTGGACACGCCGCCGGAATCCGTCAGGATCAGCTTCGCGCTCTGCATAAGCTTCACCATCTCCACATATCCTATGGGATCCGTGATATCCAGATTGGAAACCGCCTGCGCCCTCTCCCACAGACCGTAATCCTGCAGGCATTTTCTGGTGCGGGGATGCATGGGGCAGATCACCCGATCCCCCAATCGCTCCACCAGCCGTAAAATACTCTCCATACGCGTCCTGTCGGCAGTATTCTCCTGCCTGTGCCAGGTCATGACAATCGGCTCTTCCTGCGCCTTTTCCTCCGCCGATTGTCCGGCAATGGCAAGATAGGTGTCAAACATGATATCGCCCGTCATAAAGGCGCGATCCTCCAGCCCTTCCCTGCGCAGATTGTCCATGGAAATCTGATCCGGGCTAAACAGCACGTCCGAAAGATGATCCGTGGCGATCCGATTGCACTCCTCCGGATTGGACTTGTGCCCCACTCTTGGGCCCGCCTCCACATGGGCAATCGGAATGCACAGCTTCGCCGCAACCACCGCGCCGGCAAGGGTGGTATTCGTGTCCCCGTACAAAACCACAAGCCGCGGCTTTATGCGAAGCAGCTCCTCCTCGATGCCGACCATAGCCTTTGCCGTCACCTGCGCATGGCTTCCGCCCCCTGCCGCCAGATTGACACAGGGCGCGGGAATTTGCAGCTCCTGAAAAAACACATCCGACATATTCTCGTCGTAATGCTGTCCGCTGTGAATAATATTCTGTTCATACCCTTCCTTATCCAGCTCCCGATACAGCGCGGCCAGCTTGATAAACTGGGGTCTGTTTCCTACAATATGTGTAATCATAAATTATTACCGCCTTTATTTTCCGATATAGTCTGCAATAGGCTCCATAACCGCCTCCATGCTCACATGTTCCCTCGCGAACTGCCTGATGGCGTCCGCCAGCTTTCCCTTATCCGGCTCTTTGCTTCTTATCTTCCGATAAAAGGAAATGATATCCTCCGTCCTTACCGTACTCCCGTCGTTTGGAAATACAAGGGCATAGGGATAGTCGTCCGGCAGCACGTCAATCGCACAGCCCGTGAGAAGAGGCATACCCTTGGCCAGACATTCTCTGGACTTGAGGGCTCCCATTTTCCCGAAAAACCGGGCCTTATACATGCCAAAGGAAATCAGCACGATCTCACATCTGTCGTACAGCTCGTCAAGGGGCTTTCCCACCATGGTGGGATAAAAGTGCACATATGCTTCCAGACCGTATCTGGCTGTCAGCTCCTGATAAAGCGGTTTCTCCGGGCCGTCTCCCACCAGATGCAGATGCACCTGATATTCTTTTGCGCCGTCCGTCTGATAATATTGGCGCAGCCCCTCTATGATGCGTTCGTAACCGTGATGCCTCTGCATGAAGGCTACGCCGATCAGATTGACCTCTCCTTCCGAAAAAGCGCCGCCGACCTTCGCCATGCTCTCCACATTAATCCCATTATAGGTACAGATCGTGGGAACGCCAAAGATCTCCCGGTCTTTCGTATAGGTCACAAAACGATCCACATACTTTTTCAGCTGCGGACGATAAAGCTTTTCTTTGACATAAAAAGGCCATGCATTCCACTTTCCGAAATCGTCTCCGTCATAAGGATACGTGAAAATCTCAATAATAATTTTGCAGGCCGGATACCGTTCCCTGATTTTTTTAAAGAAACGGATATACGCCCTGTCCGCAACCGTCCGCCTGACATACACAAAATCCGGATGGTCAAGCCGGGCAAACGCCTCCTCATAATCCCTTGCGATGGAAGCTGTCGGAAACAGCCCGGCAATCCGCTGTGCCAGCGACCGTTTCGGCGTCCCGACCTCAATCTCCTGCATGTCAAAATACCTGCCAAGCTCTTCCATCTGCATGTCTATTTTCCTGCTGACACCGATGGACTGGCGCCCCTGAAAGTGCAGATAATAGCCTTTTTTCATAATAGCACACTCCTTTTCCAATTGCAATCGCCGCCCATCACCGGCACAATTGATAGCCGTCGTCTCCGTCTATTCCGAACGAATCGGCCACAATACCCGTAATCCTGTCAAAAACCACCACATTTATTCCGTTTTCAACCGTCTGATATCTCTGATTGTCAATGACGATCTCATTATCATATCCGCCGTCCGGCAGCTGCACTCTCTTAAGCCCAAAATCATGCCGGTCGGTCTCAAAATATCGTGAATCCTCTCCGTTACCGCTGCTCCAGACAATACCGTCACCGCCTGCAAAATGCCACAGACCTCCGCCCTGCGCATCACTGATACCCAGCGCGGCAAGTATGCCGCTGACAGCCGCCTCCTGTGTCTGACAGTATCCGTCCACCGAGACAAAAACATCGTAGTGATTTTGCAAAATCGCTTCCTGTATCAGACCCGTGTCTTCCGTTTCCCGAAGCTCCATATCCTTTAAAAGCGCATCCAGATACGCCGCGTTTCTCTCCCAGCCCTCGTATGCCAAATCTCCCCTGTGATCCGGAATATGATAGCGCCCGGCAATATATTCTCCCCACCCGGACGTAAATTTACAGCTGCCCCGGATATTTAAATGCGACTCGTCAAGCATATCCGTCGCATAATTGATCGGCATCTCTTCTCTCATCACATTATAATTCAAAAACGGCGTCTCATACTCCTGTGCAATTTTCTGCGCGGTATTGAACCGCATCAGGTCTTCCTCCGTCATGCTGGCAAAAGGGGCAACCACCACCATAATCGGGATGTTCCTTTCCTTTGCAAGGGCAAGGATGGCCCGGTAATACTTTTCCGATTTTTCCGTAAGCTCCTCACATTCGGTACTTGCGCCGATATCCGGCTCTTCCACGGACTCCGTTATCATTCCCGGTTCAAATCCCCTCCAGTCTCTGTACTTCTCAGCTTTCTTGCGAAACGTAAAATCCTCCTCCGACAGCTCCTTATACCGGTCATGATACTGCGTATATCCAAGCAGAAATCCAAGCCGCTCTTCTTGCGGCACGCCGGCCCAAACTGCATCCAGCCTGTTTCGCGACCACTTCATACCGTAGGTATTCTTAATTGCGTAACCAATATCAACAAATTCCTCCTCCTCCACTACGCGATAGCCTTCCAGCACAATCAATTTGGGCGTCTGCGTTTTAAGCGCTTCCCTGAGACAATAATAGGAATTCCACAAAGGCTGCGCAGAGCCCGACAGCACATAGGAAGATATTCCCTGTTCCCTCCACAGGACTCCCGTATTAAAGCTGCTGTAGGCATGACTGCTGCCCACCACCAGCACATCGACGGTATTTTTGTCCAGTTCATAAAATTTCTTCATGCTGTAAACGCCGTCGTCATCCTTAATTGAAAGCACATGATTCGCGTACCATAATACAAGACACAGGATCATTATGATCCCGACTGTCTTAACCGCTGTTTTCCTCATCGTTTTCTCCCCGCCTAAAATTGGAAATAGATAAACTGCTGCGGATCAAAACCCACGCCGTATTTACCGCAGACAAAGATCAGGACAACCAGTCCGATCATAACGCCCCCGCGAAACCAAAGGTTCTGCTGCATCAGGAAAACGTCCAACGTCATCTTTTTCCTGTATCTGACCAGGTCCACCAGGCCCAGCATACAGATTGACACAAGCAGAATATTCATCTCCGGCCGATCCAGCCCCAGCGTAAAAATTTCCCCGTTAAACAATACCCAGGGCGTCGGCCGCATCCAGATTCTCCGAATATAATGAAAAGCGTCTCCAATCGAGTCCGCCCGGAAAAAGATCCACGCAAACACCACAAGAATAAACGTCACCGTCGTCTGTAAAAATTTCCAGCTGAAGCACGCCGTATTAACCCGCAGTTTTCGAATGCATTTTTCCCTGAAAGACGCCAGATAATCTCCAATCACCTGATATGCCCCATGTATACCGCCCCAGACGACATAGGACCAGTCCGCGCCATGCCACAGACCGCTTGCCAGAAAGACGATCATGATATTCACTGATTTTCTGACGCGCCCCCTGCGGTTCCCGCCCAAAGGAATATAAAGATAGTCCCGAAACCATGTGCTCAGAGAAATATGCCACCTGCTCCAGAAGTCCCGTATACTGCATGCAAAATACGGCGTATTAAAATTCTCCATCAGCTCGAATCCCATAATTTTCGCCGCACCGATGGCAATAAGCGAGTAACTCCCAAAATCACAGTAAATCTGCAGCGCAAAGAAAACCGCAGCCAAAACCAGTTCCGTACTTCCATACATACGGTAATTATCAAAAACCGTATTGACAAGGACCGCCGCCCTGTCAGCGATCACCATCTTCACAAAAAATCCCCATATCATCAAAATCGTTCCCGAGGTCACTCTTCTGGCATTCCACAGCTTTATTTCCGCAATATTTTGCATCTGCGACAAAAGATTCTTCGACCGTTCAATCGGGCCCGCCACAAGCTGCGGAAAAAAGGACACGAACAGCGCATAACGAATCAGATTCGTCTCCGCCCTGACGTCTCCCCGGTAAACGTCAATCGTATATCCAAGCGCCTGAAAGGTGTAGAACGAGATCCCCACCGGAAGCAGGAAATAAAATCTTTGATCAACAGAGCCGATATGCAGAAGCTCCAACCCCCTATCCAGTGAAGCAATCAGAAAATTACCGTATTTAAAGAAAAGCAGAATCCCCAGATTAATGCCAAGACATGAAAACAGCACTGTCAGCCTCCTGCCCGTTCGCCCGCTGTCCCGATATCTTTCTATCGCGATACCGCTTACATATGTAATCAGGGTCGACGCCGCAATTAGCAGCGCATACCTGGCATTCCAGCTCATATAGAAATAATAGCTGGCCGCCAGCAGCCAGATCTGGCGAAGCGCTTTCGGAATCACAAAATACAGCGCCAGTACGACGGGGAAAAATATCATAAAATTTATTGAATTAAACTCCATAGCTTTCTAACCTCTTTTATTGGCTCTCAAAAAATCCCTTCCGCCGCCGTCTCATCCGTAGTATGCCGATCTGCCAAAGCGTCCCCTGTGAAAATCCCTGACGCCAAGCCAGGTAGCCCTGACAAGCGCTCCCTTCCCCCGCAGAAGCCAGAGAAGACAGCAGACAGCCCTGTTTATCACATAATAGAGCAGAAAAACAGGGTATCGCCTCCCCAACTGCAGCCGGCTGCACAAAAGCCAGTTGCGGGCGATATAGTAAGCGCAAAGAGCGCTGTCCGCGCCCCTTGTGCTGGCCCCAACCTTATGATACATTACCGCCTGCGGGCAGTACCAGATGGCAATTCCCTGTTTTTGCAGACGAAAGCTGTATTCCGTATCCTCATAGTAAAGAAAAAACCGCTCGTCCAGCACGCCCGCCTGCTCAATCACCTGCATGGGTATAAACAGACAGCATCCCGTGGCAAAAAAGGTTCTGCGCTCCTCATCGTACTGTCCCCTGTCTTCTTCGTCCAGCCCGATATGCGCGACTTTTCCCACCACAGGCGATACCCGTCCGCCCGCCGACCAGATGCGCAGTCTGTCGTCGCTGTAATAAATCTTCGGGACAACCATACTGCCCGGATGTCTGTCCGCACAGGCCAGCAGTTCCTGCAGCATAGTCTCGCCGATCTCCGTATCGTTGTTTAAAAGCAGAACCGCATCCGCTCCCCATTCTCCGGCGAGACGGATCCCCACATTGTTGGCGTGGGAAAATCCGTAATTATCGGAAAGCTCCTTCACCTCCACGGATTCCTCTTCCCCATAACGCTCTCTGAGAATCTGCACGGAACCGTCCTGCGAGGCGTTGTCTACCACAAAAATGCGCACCTGCGCGTCAGTTTTGCCTGCGCGGACGGATTCGATACACGCCTCGTTATATTTCTTTCCGTTATAGTTTACTAAAACCACCGCCAGTTTCATAAGTACCCTGTCCCTCTTTTGCCGTCATTGTCCGCGTTTCGGAATGGTCCGCTATCCCAGATACCGGCACAGCGTCTCGTAATATTTTCTGCAAAGCTTCTCCTGATCATATACCTTAAAATCCATTTCTGCAACCCTGTCCACAGGATTTTCCATGGCCGCAATCCACGCCGCCTCGTCGTAGGGATCTGACACATAATTGGCCCTGCCCTGAGTGACCTCAGGAATGCAGGCACGATCCGTGGTGATGACCACCGCGCCAAAGAGCATGGCCTCGATGGGCGGCATCCCGAATCCCTCAAACACGCTGGGAAACAAAAATGCACGACAGTGCTCATACAGCGTATTCCTCTCCTCGTTCTCTACAAATCCCGTGAGGGTGACTTCCCGCTCCAGTCCTCTCTCCCTGATCCGCCGCTCCATGGCTTCCCTTCCCGCGCCATTTACGCCGGATATGAGAAGCCGGCAGGGCAGGCCGGTCTTTTCCCTCCTGATACGCTCCATGACTGCAAGCAGCGTTTCCAGATTCTTGTGGGGAATCATCTGAGACACCGTATAGTAATATGCCTTTTCCCCGATCCCGTACTTCTCGGAAAGCTCTGCAAAGGGAACCGTCTGCTTCCTGTCCACGGTAATGGGGTTATAAATCGTTGTGATATGCGAAGGCTTTACATGATATCTGCCCACGATATCCTCCTTCACCCAGTCGGAAATCGCGACGATATGAGCGGAGCAGTGCACATCCAGCCACCAGCAGAGTCTGGAGTAGGCGATTTCATGAAGGGGATGATATTTCGGATAATGGGCGGCCTGTAAATCATGGATCACATTCACATAGGTAACGCCGCCGTTAAAAAGCGGCCTGCAATATACCGGCGTAAAGCATTTCCGAATCCCCTTCTTTCGCAGAAACCGATTCTGACAGAAAAACTGCCAGAGGATGCGTCCGGCAATATTGGCGGAAACCACATTCGTCTCAAGCAGCTCGATCCGCTTATCCTGCGTATAATGCAAAAAGGTCTCCCTGTTATCCGCAGACACCAGCAAATAGAGCTGAAAAGGCTCCTCCAGCTGCAAAAAACCGTCCAGAAGATTTCTGATAAAAAATTCCGTGCCGCCCACCTTTCTCGGGCGAAGCCAAAGCAAATCCACCGCTATCGTAAGCATATATCCCCTTTCCGCCCTCCTACTCCGTTCCGGAAGCCATATGGCTTTTTCCGTAAACCGTCAGATCCGCAAGCACCGGCTCCGACCCGTCAAACAGCCTGCCGTCCTGAGTATACCAGCCTTCAAACACCCGGCCCCCATCCACATCCCCCGGATCGCCAATGGGCATGCTCTCAATGGTTTCTCCCCGGATCACGCTCACATACATATCCTTCGTAAATTCTTCTGCAATAAAGTGAACCGTACACAGCTCCTTTTTCTCAATCCAGACTTCGTCAAGAAATTCCTTTCTGGCCGTCAGAAAATCCCGGATTCTCCAGACTTCCGCATTATAATCGAGGTCGTCCCCATATATTTCCTTCCATCGGATCCGATCCATATTTGCAGATACATAGATTTCCGATACATACTCCTCTATTTTGCTCTCCTGAATCACCTGAAAATAATCAGAGAAAAACTCCTGGTAACACCTGGACACCGCCTGTCTGAAATCAGGATGGGTATTCAGATACCAGAAAAGCGTGGTACTGCCGTCCCTCTGGGTCAGATAGCACAGATCCCGCGTCGTCCCGTCAATTCCGTACAATCTGCCGTAGGCCTTGTCATAATCCCATACAGGGCCGGCAAACAGGCCGGCATCCTGCGGCTTATAGAAGAAGGAGCTGGTAGCGCCGCCTCCCTTGTTCTTGCTCAGTTCCTCCACAATATATTTCCGGGCGTAGGACTCCAGATCCAGATAGGCCGGATAGGAAAGGCCCGTATCAGGATTGACGCCGTCCGTTTGCGTGACGGCTTTCTCCATTGCGTTCATCAGACCGCTGATATAGTCTACTTCCGCCCGGGACGCATATTTCGGGCTTTTGATGGTATACTGGTCGCCAAGGAGAGTTGTCTCAAATCCGCTGACCTCCTCATTGTACTTATCCGACACATCCCGTTCCAGCAGATAACCACCCGTCAGATCCGCCGGTTCTGCAGCCAGCTCTACTCCCTTTTTCATTCCCGTGTCAAAACGGGCAAGCTCTTTCATCTTCTTATTGCGCTTTTTATTCTCCTCCCCCAGATCGTTTATGGGAATCCGCTCCGAATCTATCTCCACCTTTTCACATAGCTGATACATGCCGTGATACCTGTGGTTGACATAGAGGTCTATATACTGCGATTCGGGAGAGCCCTCCATCCCTGCGGCAATTCCCATCTCATAGGTGATTTTATTGCGAATATAGGAATGGTCCTCCACATTGCTTAACAGAATCCAGTTATCCGCGCTTCCCATCCCAAACAGGTCCGTCCTGTTTTTCAGCCGGATGCCGTAGGATTTCTTCGGATAGAACCAAGTGGAATTTCCACGCCCTGAAATGCGTTCCAGCTTATCCATGCACACGATGCTCCCGCCCGCGTCAAAAAGAACGATTTTCCCTCTCTCCTCATAATCCTTGTCCGCATCCAGCATTTCCATGGAACCGCTCTGCGTCTCAAGAAACAGGGCGGGCAGATTGGCGGAATGCATAATCACCATATTGCGCCCGGCAATTCGGTTCCCGGCCCTGTCATAAAAGCTCAGCTCATAGGGTTCGTCGCATACAAGGGGCGCGATATCTTCGCCGCTTTTCAAAGAAATTTCCTCTTCTCCCCTGCGAAAGACCGCCCGGTCAGCCCCTGCAAAGGAAATTTTCACATTTCCGGCATTGGCATAGGAGGGCAGGAAGAGATAGTCCGTCTGTTCCTGTGTAAAACAGCGGATTTCCTGTTCCGGCGCGGTACTGCCGACAACGAAGCGCATACTTTCCAGACAGTCCCCGTCAGCCTGCCTTTTTTCATATGCCGCCCTTTCCCCCGCCGCTGCCGCAGCGATCATCAGTGTAAGCAATACCCCAAGTATTGCGTATCGTTTCGTCCTGTATGTCATGTCCGCCTCATACTCTCCGTCATCTACACTCCATGACTTTTTCCATACACGATAATATCTTCAAAAATCGGGACAGTACAGTCAAATACCTCGCCGTCCTCCGTAAACCAGCCGTCAAACATCTGGTCACCGCTCACTTTTCCCGGCTCGCTTCCCGGCAGCCTCTCAAGCGTCTCTCCCGCAGCCACACTCACATACCGTTCCTCGCCGGTCTCCGAAACAAAGGTCACTGTGCGCAGTTCTCCCTGCCCCGTCCAGACTTCATCCAGAAACTGTTTTCGTTCCAGCAGAAAGGTTTTGATCCGCTCCAGTTCATACGGATAATCCAGAGGGGCGCTGCCTTCCTCTTTCCATCTGATCTGATCCATAGCAATGGAAGAAAGAATCTCCTGCGCATACTCGTCCACCTTCTCCTCTGCAGCCTCCTGCATATAATCCGAGAAAAAATCCTCATAGCAGTCAGACACCGCCTCTCTGAAATCCGAATGCGCATACAGCCTCCAGAAAAGCGTAGTGCTGTTGGTATCCCGCAGCATCAGATAGCACAAATCCCGGGACGATTCGTTAATTCCCGTCAGGCTTGCGTAGGCCTTATCATAATCCCATACGGGGCCGGCAAACAGCTTTGTGCTGATCGCCTCCTGCGGCTTATAAAAAAAAGAACTGGTGGCCCCGGCACCATTATTTTTTGTCAGCTCTTCCAAAATATACTTCTGCACGAAGGAATGCAGATCAATATACTCCGTATAGTGCATCCCAGTATCGGGATTAATACCGTCTTCGGCAAGCAGCGCTTTTTCCATATCGTTTATGAAGGCGCTGATATAATCCACCTGAACCTCTGACGCATGGGCGGGCTCCTTTATCGTATACAGATCTCCCAGATTCCCCGAGACAAAGCCGCTGATCTCCTCCCAGTATTTTTCCGGCACATCCCGTTCCAGAAGATACCCGCCCGTCAGATCATCCGGCTCCGTGACAAGGGCCACTCCCTTTTTTTCCTCCGTCTCAAAGCGTCCGCATTTATCAAGCTCCCCGTTAAGCCTTTTGTTCTCTCCCTCCAGATCCGCTATGGGGACTCTCTGTTCGTCGATTTCCACCTTCTCGCAAAGCTGGTACATCCCATGATAAGTATTATTGATATACAGATCAATATACTGCGATTCCGGCGAACCCTCCATTCCCGCCGCAACGGCCATGTCGTAGGTAATTTTATTGCGGATATAGGCGGGATCTTCCACATTGCTTAACAGAATCCAGTTGTCCGCGCTTCCCATGCCGAACAGATCCGTCCTGTTTTTGAGCCGGATCCCGTAGGACTTCTTCGGATGCGCCCAGGTGGAGTTTCCCCGCCCTGAAATTCGGTTAAGCCTGTCTGCGCACACCACGTTTCCCGCCGCATCAAACAGGACGATTCTGCCCTTTTCCTCATAACTCTTATCCCCATCCAGCATTTCCATGGAACCGCTGTCCGTTTCCAGAAAAGCGGCCGGCAGATTGGCAGAACGCATAATGACCAAACACTGCTCAGCCATTCTTTCGCCCTTCCTGTTGCAAAAATACATGCGGTACTTCTCATGACACGCAAGGGCCCCGATGCTCTCGCCGTCTGTCAGCGCCACTTCCGATTTTTCACCGGCAAACACAACCTGCTTTGCCCCTGCAAAGGAAATTCTGACATCCTCTGTTTCCGCATAGGACGGTAAAAACAGATAATGAACGTTTTCCGTCTCGTCGGTATAGCAGAAAATCTTCTGCTCCGATGAGGAATTGCCGATTACAAAGTAAAGGTTTCCTATATAGTTCCCGCTTGTCTGAATCTGCCTGTACGCCGCCGTCTCCATAAAGGCCGCAGCCACAGCCAGAAGAACGGGCAAAATCCACAGCAAACCGCGCCGTTTTATCCTATCCGTCATATTCCCTGCCATCCTTTTCCAGATCCCGCACACGTTTATCCAAAATGGCAAGCTCCTGAATCAGCGTCCGAAGCTTGCGGTTTTGTCTGGAAGCAATCGAGGTCAGCGACAACAGGATCAATACAATAAAACCGATGCAGAAAAGAAACAGGCCGTTCATATTGTCCTGAATGCCGAAAAGCCGGATGGTACGCGTCAAAAGCTCCGGCACCACCACCAGAATCCCCATAACGGCTCCCGCCACCAGCCATAAAAGCGTATACTTTAAATTGAGCGCCTTCTGTTTCAAAAAATACAGGATCACTATGAAATAGCTGATCACCACAATGATCAGCGTTATGCGCAAATGACTCGGTATCATTGTCTCTTCCCCCTTCTCACGCCATAGCTGAGTCTGCAGATCAAAATGGCCAGCGTCACCTTGATCATATAGTAAATGGATTTTTTAAAGGTTATGGAGCTTACGCCTCCCTCTCTGGCCCGCATCTGCACCGGAACCTCCCGCACCCGGCCAAGATGCATAATCGCCGCCACAATGGCCTCCGGCTCGGGATAGTCCATGGGATAATCCTTACTGTATATCTCGATAAACATACGGTTCACCGCCCGAAAACCACTGGTCACATCCCTGATCCGCTTTCCCGTGGTAATCCGAATCAGGGCGCTTAAAATATTGATACCCGCCCTGCGGCTTGCGGAAGTCTGAAAGCCCTCCTTTTCAAGGAAACGGGAACCGATCACCACGTCCGCTTCATCTGCAAGTATCGGCTCCAGAAGGTTTTCCAGATAGGCCGCGTCATGCTGTCCGTCGCCGTCCATCTGTACGGCGATGTCATAATCATTCTTATATGCATAGATATAGCCTGCCTGCACCGCGCCGCCAATTCCCATATTAATGGAAAGATCCAGATAGCGGAAGCCCTGCCCTTCGCAGATGGCCGGCGTTTTGTCCGTGGAACCGTCGTTTACCACCAGATAGTCGCACCAGGGCGCGACACTACGCATCTGTTCCACTACCTGCACTATATTTTCCGCCTCGTTGTAGGCCGGTATGATAACCAGAATTTTTTTCCCTTTATAATCCATAACAATCTCCATTTCGGAGCATTTATGCGATCCGTGGCCCCGCTTTGCTGACAAAAAGCCGTAAATATCAAATTTGTGATGCTCCTGCACAAATTTGCGCCTAAGCTTCTTCGGAAGGTGAAATAATCAGCGTTTTCGCCGTCTCAGAAACTCTCTCAGACGTACCCGCCACAGCTGCCGTAAAAGCAGATAAAACGCAATATAAAAAGGGCCGAAATTATATACCAGATACCGCTGCTGCCCGAAAAACACCAGCGATATGACAAGCACCGTCACCACATTCGATCCAAGCACCAAAGCCATCATCTCCGCCCCTTCCCTGCGCGCACGCACATCCGCGTATCCCCAGATCATCAGGGACAGCGCCGCCAGATACAGAAAAGCCGTCACCAGATGACAGAAGCCGTAAAGCGGCGCAAACTGGAAAAATACCGTACTGATAAAGGCCTGCGGCAGAAGCATCAGCGTATGATATAAAAACCGCCCGAAATGCGCTCTAATCAACGTAAACCCTATGGTCCGCAGATGAGAAGACCTGATTTCACTGAACTGATCCGATCTGATCACTTCCGGGGCACACTCCACATAATATTCGGAAGGCGTAAAAAGGCAGGTTCCGCCTATTTTTCCAATTCCCCCTACAATATCTTTCCACATCCACAGCCCTTCGCGGGCATAGGCATACCGTTCCTGCTCCCGGTCTGTCTCTTCATAAAGCGCAAGAAACAGCCCCTTTACCACCGGGTCCTGAAAAAGCGCCGCATCCTCATAATCCGCCTCATACATGCCTCTGGAAAAAATCAGGGTCATATACTGGCTGGTGGTAAAGCTCTTATCCACCAGCGCCTCCTCTGTTTCTGCAGCGGAAAGTGCCTCCTCATTGACCGTCTCGGCCTGTCCCTCTGACTCCGCCGCCTGCGCATCCAATTCCGTCCCCGCGGCCTCCTGCGCCGCGGCTTTCTGTCTGTCTTCCTCCAAGGCGATCTGGTACACCTCCGGCCACTGTACTTTCAGGCCGAACCTGTTAAAAGGATGCTCCGGCCCCAGCATCACGCGGTATCCCCTGATAAGGCCAAGCACCAGAACAACCCCCGCCAGACTGACAGCCATACACCCAAGAAGCCCCGCCGCGGCGCGTATGATCTTGCGTCCTTTTCCCGCCGTCTTTTTCTCCATACAGACCAGATAGAAAAACACAATCCCGCACACGGCGAAAAGAATCTGGAGTTGAGAGCGAACCGTCGAAAGCAGAAGCGTTATGCCAAAAGCTCCCGCCAGCCGGATATAGCTCTTATCCCAGACCGCCGAAAGCAGAACCGCCAAAAAAAGATAAAAGATGGAATACGCGATACCCTCTGTCAAAATCGCCTGGGTCATTACCACCGGCATTTCGATGGTGTAGGGGTAAAGCGCAAAAAGACAGATCAAAACTCCCTCCACAGGCAAAAGCCCAAACCGCTTTCTCACAGTCTCCTCAAAAACCGTTACGGAAAACGCCGCCAGCAGAGCCTGTTCCAGAATCACCGCCCAAAGATACCAGATATCACCGAAAAAATACTGATTTAAGAGCAGCAGAATCGGATAGGCGGGCATAACGCCCTCATGCCATCTGATCCGCATATAACTTCCGCTGTCGTCAAACAGAACGGGCCCGTCTCTCCCAAGCAGCATAAAAACTACAGTCAGGAAGGCAAACACAAACAGCCGAAATCCGTATTTCGTTATAAACCGTTTTCCCTTTTCCCGCAAAGTTCCATTCCTTTCTAGCCGTAAAGCATGATATGTCTGGCAATCTGGCAGGCGTTTAATAATACGCCCGCTCCCATACAGAACCATAAAAACCTCCGGCCAAACGCCGGCCATTTTTCTTCCCCGCTGTCATACAGAGCCACAATCAGAATGATCATGGCCATATACAGATAAATCATCGTCCGCAAAATGGACGCGATCACAGTCGGCGTAATCCCCACCGCCATCTCCGGGAGACAGGCCAGAACCAGAATCACCACCGCCGGCCGCCTTCCCTTTGCACGGGTAAACAGCGTATAAAGCACAATGGCAAACCAGGCCGCCACCGTTACGAGCAAAAGTCCCTGTTCCACCCTGTCGGCCATACTTTTCGGAAGCGGCGTCGGCACCTGATAGGTGAGGACGCGCCAACCCATAAAATAATTTACCATAAACCAGCCCGTCCACGCCACACCCGTAATGACAGGCACCGCCGCCATCAGCCGTTTTCCGAAAGACTCTCCCTTCCACGAGAAGAATACAGCCATATTCAGTATAAAAAATACCGGGCTTGGCAGAGAAACAAAATGCATGTACGAAGAGAGAACGCCCATTCGCAGCCTGTCCACAACAGTCAGTTCAAAAAATTCCGGCATCCAGTACCGCGCATCGCTGACAGGACGCAGGCGGTTCCCAGGACAGCTCAGAATATAAAGCAGGAAAAGTATGGTCAGCCCCATACAGAGGAAAACCACCGCCGGACATTTCCTCTTTTCTTTCTTACAGTAAAGCAAAAGCCCAAGCTCCACCAGAAAAAGGATGGCCGCCATGGATTCAAAGCTGGCGCAGTAGAAAATGGAAAGCGCCGAAAGCAGAATCTCCCTGCCGGACAGGCTCTGCCCATGCAGTCCCGCCTGCAGCATCCGATTAATCGCATAAAGCCCCAGCGCAATCACCCACAGATAATTGGTTGTAGTGGCAATCCACCCGGTCTGCGCCATAATGGAAAAGGGAAAGGCGCAAAGTAAAACCGCTGTCATAACATAAGTTCGTTTCTCCCGCAGATCAAAAAGATGTTCCATGATCCATACCAGATCAAAATATAAAAGAGCTATCATTAACAAATTCAGTGTTTTCCATATGAAAGCGGGCCAGGTTGTGAGAAAAGGCAAAACCAGTTCGATAGTGATCCGAGAAGACCATGTTTCGTATCTGGTGATTGTATAGGACAGCAGATTATTGTGATACTCTCCCAGCATCTTCGCAAACGTGGCATCATCCCAATAAGTGGGCGAAAGAAAAATATGGAAGGGCAGATAAAAGAGCAGTACTCCAATTACCGCTCTGTATTTGGTTTGCAAACGTCTCATACGCTTCCTCCTTTCCCTCTTACTCTTTTTCAGGCGATTGCGAAACTCATCATATCTCCATCATAATTATGCTGTTTGTGCAATTTCAATAAACATAGCAGAGTTTCACAATTGCCTATTCTTTTTTCCTTTCCTGTAAAGCGCCGGTCACAGATCAGCGAACACCTCGTCCTTTCGCTTCATTTCCACCTTACCGTCGCTCACCTCATAAATCACATCCACATTGCGTATTGTGGTAAGCCGGTGGGCAATAATGATCATGGTTTTCATTCCCTGCAAATGTTCGATGGCCTCCATGACCGCGGACTCCGTCTCATTGTCCAGCGCGGAAGTAGCCTCGTCCAGCACAAGAATCTCCGGGTCATGATAGAGCGCCCTGGCAATGCCGATACGCTGCCTCTGCCCTCCCGACAGCCGCACGCCCCTGTCACCCACAATCGTGTCAAGGCCATGAGGCAGACTGTCAATAAATTCCCGAAGCTGCGCTTTCTCCACAGCCTCCCGCACCGCTTCCTCGTCAATCTGCTCCTCCCGTACTCCGAAAGCGATATTATTGCGTATCGAATCGTCGGAAAGATAGATGGTCTGGGGAATGTACCCCACCTGGGCATGAAAGGTTTGGGCCTGCTCATGGACATTAATATCATCCGCCATCACCACGCCCTTTACAGGCGTCAAAAGCCCCAATATAATATCCACCATGGTGGTTTTCCCTGACCCGGTGGAACCGATAAACGCAACGGTAGTGCCCTTTTTAACCGCCAGACTCACATCGTCAAGCACCAACTCCTCCGTATTCGGATAGTGATAGGACACGCCCTGCACCTGAATTTCCCTTTGCAGCCTCCAGTCCCTGTTTCTCTCCTGCCGGTTCCCGGCGCTCAGACCCTCGATCCCCACCAGATCATGGTAAACAAGCTCCACGGATGGCAGGGCGTAAAGCATGTTGGAAGCGTGTTCATTGATCCGCCCCACGCTCGGCATCAGACGCATGGCCGCCACTGCGAAAGCCGCCAGCTGGGAAATAAAGTAAACCGAATCCGCTTCGCCAAAGAGGAGCTTTACAATCACGGCAATCAAAAGTCCCGCCATGGAAACAGCTTCCACCGTATATTTGGGCAGAATAGAAATGGTTCTGGCAATTCGAAGCCCTCTTGCATATTTTTTCCAATATTTTCGAAATTCGTCGGTAAAATAAGCTTCCCGTTCCAGAATCTTGATTTCCTTGATACCGCCAAGAGCCTGATTCATCCACTGGAAAATCTTTCCCTGATAACCCTGATTTTCAAATCCCAGCCGACGACTGTACTTTCTGCTGATGAGCAGAAAACCGCCCACAAAAACAGCCAGAAACCCCAGCACGATGATGGTTATGGATTTACTCACAACCAACAGATAAATCACCAGCACGGCCGAAACCGCAAGCTCGGCCATAAGCTCCAGCGTATAGAGAATAACCTGCATAAACCGGGAAGTGTCCTCATGAAGGCTTCTCTGTAAAATCGCAATGTTATGATTCAGATGAAAGGTGTAGGGCTCCTTCATATAAGCGGCAAGAAGCCTTGTGGACAGTTTCATCTGCGTATTATAGGAAAAGCGAAAAATATAATCCTTTTCCAGTATGAGATAGACATTTTTTATCACGTAGATTCCGATAATGCAGACGGCAATCAAAATCATAAAGCTTCTCGTAGAATGAAAACCGAACAGATCATAGATCTCTTTCAGATACCATCTGCTTTGAATGGTGCCCGGCTCCTGGAGCACCTCAATAAAGGGTACGAAAACCATCACGGCAGCCAGTTCCAGAAAACTTCCCACTACGATAGCCGCCGAAAGAAGCGTAAGCTTCCATTTATCCTTCTTATCAAAGATATAACCAAGTTTGGCAAGCAGAGACGCCTGCCTGCCCTTTTTTGTTTCACTCATACTGCAACTTGCCTTTCTGTCTTCTTTCGGCCTCCCCCGCATAAAGCTGCGCAAAAGCGCCGTCTCATGCAAAGAGCGCCGGACATAAATTGCTGTGGGAATTATGCTCGCTTATCTTTCGGGCCGGCGCGCCGGCCCAGGTCGTTCCTGGTTCTGTAATATCCTTTGTCACCACCGCGTTTGCGCCCACGGCCACATCGTCCGCTATGCAAACCGCTCCGATCACCTTCGCGCCGCTTCCGAAATAGCAGTTGTCTCCAATTACCGCCGCCTCATGGCTTCCGCCCGTTGCGCCGATAGTCACGCCCTCCTGCAGCCGGCAGTTTTTGCCCGCCCTGGCATTTGCATGCACCACTATGGTGCCGTAATGGGGAATGGAAAGCCCCGGCCCGAACACATTGGCGGGAATGGTCATACCCAGTCTGACGCTGAGCCGGTGATATCGGAATTTATGGTACTTTCCGACCAGAAACGCGGCCGGGCCGCTTTTACAGTTACTGGCGTATTCCACCTTGCGCAATAAGATCTCAAGCTTCCAGATCTCATCCCCGAACAGCCGGGGATGCCTGTCCTGTTTCCTGCCAAGAGCGATTCTGTCCTGTTCCAGATAATACTGATACGTCTTTTTGCTGTCTATCATATCCTTTTCTTACCCCTGCTACGCGTGTATCTGCGCCCTGATCTGTTCGAGATATTCCGTATACCCGGCTGCCCGGTTTGCCGCTTCCCCGATTACCTCGTGCTTTTCAAGCTGCATTTTTCCCGGAGAACGTCTCGCATACCACTCGTATTCCAGATCAAGATTGCCGATGTCCAGCACGCGGTAGCCCTGTTTAAACAACTCCACCGCCAGAAACTTCGCAGCCACGCCCACGGACAATAAAAACAGCCTGTCCTTACCATAATCCGTACAGGCGTTCAGAATGGCGGGAATCGCCCGGTAAGCGTCGCTTGGCGGACAGATAATTCTCTCTATGCTCCGCGCCGTGTCAAAAAGATCATTGCCGACACCATTGTGGGTTTTTTGCCCCTCCACGATAACAACGTCTCTATTTTCCCATATTTTCCTTATTTTAGCAAACTGCCGGCCCACATGGCTGCGGTCTTTGGGATAATAATAACAGCGGGAGACAAAAGTATTGTAGTAAACCCGGTTGGGATTGCAGTACTTTTCGTAGGTTTTCCGGCAAAAAAGCAAATGATCCTTCCAGAACTGTCTGCTCGCCTTCCGATGATCCGAAAGAGTTTCAAAAACTCCCGGTATGGTCACGATCAGGTCGTCCCAGGCATAGCCGAGAATCTCCGCCAGCCCTTTTGCAATCTCGGGACTTGCCTTTTGCAGCATCAGATCGCCGCCCTTAATCATTACAATCTCGCCGTCCCCGAAGCGCACCATGCTCTTTTCGGTATGCAAAAGCTCGTCTATGGTATCATCCACGGAATGCACCTGTATTCGGTTGTGCAGGATGCCCTTTTCATACAGAAACCAGACAATCGCCGCCAGAATATCCTTTATTTTACGTTTCATATTTTTTCCTGCAAAATCCTCTCCCGCATTCCCATAATCGTTTCGAAATAGCATCGGTAATTATATTTCTCCGAAAGCGCCTGATACCCGGCCGCCCCCATCCGCTTCATCCGCTCCCTGTCGGAAAGCATCTGATCCAGCCTGTCCTGAAAATCGGCCTCGTCGCAGTCCTGAAACCAAAAGCCCGTGACCCCATCCTCCACATAACAAGCGGTTCCGTTGGTATCGCTGACAATAACGGGCAGCGAATAGCTCATGGCTTCCAGCTGGGACACCGACGCCATTTCCAGCGTACTGGGAATTACATACAGATCGGCGGACAGATATTCCCTTTCCATATCCCTTCTGGCCACGTTTGTTTTCACCGTAATCATATCCTCCATATGATGACTGGCCACATAATCTTTTACCTGCCCGCAATATTCTTTCTGAAAGCGGTTCGTGGCCTCGCCCACAAGGGTCACCTTTAACTTATATTTTTCCTTCAACCTCCTTACGACCCGCAAAAGCATCAGGTGGTGTTTTCTGATCTCGTATTTGCCGATGCAGAGAATATGTATCCTGCCATCTGCAAAGTATGTTCTCTCCTTTGGCGCTCTCCGGGGATTCACCACAAAGGGCACAAAATAATCGTTCTTCCTCACAACCGTCCCCGGCTTCTTCAGCCCCATCACCGGCGTCATGCGCAGGGCCGGCGTAAGCTTTGCCACCAGACGGTGGGCCGGATCTGTCTTCGGCGGTTCGGACCAGAGGGGATTCTGGTTGTAGAGAATACAGGGATATCCCTTTTTTCTGCAGACCAGATATGCCGCCATGGAATACACGGAGCGCTCCCGCAGGATCACCAGATCGGGGGCAAATTCGCAGATCAGACGCTTTAATTTCCCAAGCGGCGGAAAGCCGTGCTGAATCTTGAATACGATAGCCTCAGGGTCTTTTCTGTGAATCACCTTCACGTACAGAAAATCAATCAGCCGGTACAGCGGGGAATAGCCAAGCACAATGGGCGTCACACAGCTGTAATCCTCGATCAGCGCCGCATAATGACTGATAAATCGCACCTCATGGCCGCTTTCTGTCAGTCCTTTCATGATATCCATCTGATTTGTATGATAACGCGGAGCTACATAGAGAAGCTTCATATTTTCCTCCGAAACATAACTACTTGCGCCCGATATACTTATTCTCTTTCAGGCTGTACCTGCCGCCCTTTAAAAATTTATGCTTTACCACCCACCAGCCGGGCACCCAGATATACTTATGCATGGCAGGGGACGCGCTGCCGATCATCCAGCAGTTCCTGTCGCAGTTTCTGGTGCATTCCCGCACCTTCTCCGCCTGCTCGGAGTGCCAGAGCTCTTCCCACGACTGTTCCCGCAGATTTCCCATAACCGCCTTTTTCTCCATCCCGTTGCAGGGAATCACATCACAGAAAGGGTCGATAAAGAAGGCATTTTTTGACATATCGCAGGGCAAAAGCCTCCTGTTTCCATAGATATAATTGATCAACCCGTGATTGAAATAGGCACGGAACCACTTTTTGGGAGATCTGCTCTTTAAAAGCTCGTTGATCAGCTTTTCAAAATTCTGCGCCACCTTGTATTTATCGTCAATTTTATTATCTGTCTTTCGGAAATAAAAAGAATTGTGCAGCGTGGCCGTGGCAAATTCCATTCCCATGTCGTTGGCAATATTATAAAGCGGCACCAGATCCTCGCAGTTCATATCCTGCACCGTCATGCCGAATCCCACGTCGGGATGCTTCATCTCCACAAGCGTTTTCAGCGTCCGATACCCTCTGTTAAAGCCGTCCGGGATGCCGCGGATTTTGTCGTTCGTCTCCTGCAGCCCTTCAATGCTGATGCGGATGCCCACTTTTGGAAATTCCCTGCACAGGGCGATGATACGATCCGTAAAGTAACCGTTGGTAGATATGACAATTCTGTCAGATTTTTTATAAAGCTCCCGCACGATATCGGGTATATCCTGTCTGACAAAAGGCTCTCCGCCCGTGATATTGGTGAACGCCATCTCCGGCAGCTTTTTGATGTCCTCCAGCGTGATCTCTTCCTCCGGCCTGGTAGGGTCGCGGAAGCAGTCGCACATGTTGCAGCGGGCGTTACAGCGGTATGTCACAATCACGGTTCCGTATAATGTTCGTCTGGCCATATATTACTCTCCCATTTCGCATCTGCCATCATTCGCATTCCGCGCTATCGCGCTCCTTGCGTCTGATGTGATAAAATCAGATGCTCCCGCATCTGCCATCATTCGCATTCCGCGCTATCGCGCTCCTTGCGTCTGATGTGAT
>ERZ779632.77-NODE-77-length-65272-cov-12.389990_pt1 | contig 65272 bp, 61 predicted proteins | sample MGYA00514194_ERZ779632 | MGnify/ENA primary metagenome ERZ779632 (study PRJEB29562, sample SAMEA4376704) | mouse gut metagenome | isolation source: Cecum | study: EMG produced TPA metagenomics assembly of the A DSS colitis mouse model was used to assess the... | reverse complement strand
GCCTTGACCAGGTCGTTCAGCTCCAGAACGGTAAGATTCTTGACTTCTTCAATCAGAGCAGTGATCTTCTCGCTTGCCATGATGAATTACCTCCTAAGTTTTCAAATTTTAAAGTATGTGTGCCGCTTACTCGGCGGCGGGGGCCTCCTCGGCAGGGGCGGCCTCGCCGTCCTTCTCCGCGATAGCCTTCAGCACGATGGCCAGGCTGGTGATCGGAGCCAGCATCATGCCCAGGACCTGGCCCAGCAGGGCGTCCTTGGAGGGCAGCTCGGCCAGGGCGTACACGTCGTCCAGGGGGAGGACCTTGCCGTCCATGAAGCCGGCCTTGATGTTGAAGCGGTCGCCCAGCTGCTTGGCGTACTTGTTGACGATGCGCATGGGGGCGATGGGGTCGTCCTTGGAGATGGCCATGGAGGTGGTGCCGTTGAGCACCTCGTCCAGCTCGCTCAGCTCCACGTCGTCCAGGGCGCGGCGCAGCAGGGTGTTCTTCACCACAGCGTACTCCACACCGCTCTCCCGCAGCTCGTGGCGCAGGGCGGTGTCCTCGGCCACGGTGATCCCCTTGTAGTCCACCAGGACGCCGGAGCTGGCGGCCTTCAGATTGTCCACCAGGGCGGCCACCACGGCCTGCTTCTCACTGAGAACCTTTGCGTTAGGCATTGTTAAATTCACCTCCGAATAAATGGTGGCGGCGAAAAAAGAACGCCGCTTTCGTGTCCACACGAAAACAGCGCAAACTTAACGGGTTGGCTGCATTCTCGGCAGGACTTACGCTTTCGCGCCTGCTGTCTTTGAACACTTTTTGCATTATACCCTGTCCGGCCCCCGCTGTCAAGAGGGAACCGGAAAAAGTTTGTGAATTTCCCCCCTTCCCCTTTCCCGTCCAAACGTTTAACATAATACCACATCCGCCCATATCCACGGACGTTTACTCAGGAAAGGAGCCATTTACCATGCAGCACACCAACGCCCATGCCAACCGCATCACCCTCCGCCCCCTGTCCCGCCCCCCGGCGGTGGGCTTCCCCCTGCCCAACGCCGCCCCCGCCGCCGACGCCACCGCCCCCCTGGGGCAATGGCTGGAGCTTTGGATGGACGACGACATCGAGCCCAACCGGGCGGAAACCACCGTCAACGGCTACCGGAACATCATCCGCAACCATATGCGCCCCGCCCTGGGCGAGGTGCGGCTGGCCGACCTGACCCCGGAGCTTATCAACGGCTACTACCAGTGGCTGGCGGAGGAAAAGGGCCTGTCCCCCAACACCATCCGCAAGCACCATGTCCTCATACATACCGCCCTCAAGGCCGCCTTCCGGCAGGGGGTCATCCCCGCCAACCCCGCCCAGCGGGCCACCCCGCCCCGGGCCACCTCCACCGATGTGCTGTACTACACCCCCGCCCGCCTGAGCCGCCTCCTCCGGGAGGTGGAGGGCCACTCCCTGGAGCTTCCGGTGAAGCTGGCCTGCCACCTGGGCCTGCGCCGCAGCGAGGTGCTGGGCCTGCGCTGGCGGGACGTGGATCTCCAGACGGGTCTTCTGTCCGTGCGCTGGGTGCGTACCACCGTGGGCTACCGGGTGGTGGAGAAGACCCCCAAAACCGCCGACAGCTGCCGCACCCTGTCCATCGGCGCGCTGGACGGCCTGCTGGACCTGCTCCAGGCACTCCGGACCCAAAGGAGATGGGACGGCCTGCCCTGCGGCCCGGACGACTACCTGGTTCTGAACCCGGAGGGGGTGCCCTGGCACCCCAACGTGCTGTCCGCCGATCTGGCCGACTTCGTGGCCCAGCGGCGTCTGCCCCCCATCACCTTCCACGGGCTGCGGCACACCTTCGCCAGCATGGCCAACAACGCCCGGGTGCCCATGTACCAGATCAGCCGTGCCATGGGCCACGCCAGCCCCAACATCACCCAGCGGATCTACACCCACCTGTTCGACCAGACCCACGGCGAGGTGCTGGCCGCCGTGGCGGACACCATCTCCCGGCAGGCCGCCCCCCTGCCCCGGGCGCGATAATGGAACAGGACGCCGCCCCCGCCTGGAGGCAACGCCCTGCTTCCTGTTATTCGCATTCCCCCGGCGCGAACACCCCGGCGGGCAGCAGGTGGCTCAGCCCCACCACCGCCTCGTCGAAGCCGCCCCGGTCGAAGGTGACCTCCGGGCACCGGAATCCCTCCCCGCCCGCCTGGTTCAGGGGGAAGGAAACCATCACCAGCAGTCCCCGCCCAGGCTCGCACACCGGGAATATCCGTCCGTTGTGGAGCGCGGCGATCCGCCGGGACACCGCGATGCCGATACCCCCCTGCCGCCAGTCGGGCAGATCCTCCTCCCCGCCGCCGAACAGGACCGCCGCCCGCTCCGCAGGCAGGCCGGGACCGTTGTCCTCCACGGTGAGCACCGCGTCCTCCCCGTCCCGCTTCAGTACCAGCTTCACCGACTTGCCCGCCGCGGCCCCGTTGGACACCAGCTCCAGCAAAAGCTGCCGCACCAACGCCCCGTCCGCCCGGGCCAGCAGACGCTCCGGACAGTCTACCGTCAGCTCCACCCCCGCCCGGTCCAGCAAACCCTCCATCCGCTCTCCCAGATCCCGGGTGAGGGCGGCAAGGTCCACCGGCTCCGGGCTGGCAGGCCCCTCCAGCCGGGCGCACAGCTCCATCCGGCCCACGATCCGCAGCATCCGGCAGATCCCCTGGTTCAGGGCCGCCAAATAGCCTTTGCTTTTCTCATCCCAAGCACACCGCTCCAAAAGCTGGCTGGCCGCCGTCATCTGGGCCAGCTGAATCCGCAGCTGGGCCGCCGTCCTGGCCGTCCCCTGTTCTATACGCTCCCAATCCATCCCTGGCCGCCTCCCATGTCTGTTTGCCCTATTCCTATGCTATGCAGATTTGGCGAAGGCTCTCCTGGGAATGGCTTCCACACGCCGCCGCTTTGTCGAATTTTGTCGAATTTTTTTCATTGTACCAGACGCGGGCTGGAATAGCAAGCAATTTCCCGCCCTCCCCTGTATTGACAAGAAAAAAGAAATCCCTTATAATAGCGGTTTATGTGACAATAAACAACAACCTTCAAATTAGGATGGGAGGAGACGAACCATGGCGGAGCATCCCGCGGCTGAAAACAAAATGGGCGTCATGCCGGTAAACACCCTGCTGCTGAACATGGCCATCCCGATCATGATCTCCATGCTGGTGCAGGCCTTTTATAATGTGGTGGACAGCTATTTCGTGTCCCAGCTCAACGAGGACGCGCTGAACGCCGTCTCCCTGGCCTTCCCGGTGCAGAACCTGATGATCGCCGTCAGCGTGGGCACCGGCGTGGGCATCAACGCCCTGCTGTCCCGGAGCCTGGGGGAAAAAAACCAGGACAACGCCAACCGGGCCGCGGTGAACGGCATCTTCCTGGCGGCGTTGAGCTGTCTGGCCTTCGTCGCGCTGGGCCTCACCTGCTCCCGGCTGTTTTACGAGGTGCAGACCGATGTGGAGCCTATCATCCACTACGGCGGGGACTATCTGACCATCTGCTGCGCCCTGAGCATGGGCCTGTTCGGGGCGGTGACCCTGGAGCGGATTCTCCAGGCCACCGGGCGCACCTTCCAGTCCATGATCTCCCAGGCGGTGGGAGCAGTGGTGAACATCATCCTGGACCCCATCCTCATCTTCGGCCTCGGCCCCCTTCCCCGGATGGAGGTGGCGGGGGCGGCCCTGGCCACCGTCATCGGCCAGACCGTGGGCTGCGGCATCTCCGTCTTTTTCAACGTGGCCCAGAATCCGGACGTGAGCCTGTCCTTCCGGGGCTTCCGCCCCCACTGGCCCACCATCCGGGGGATCTACTCCGTGGGCCTGCCGGGGATTGTGATGCAGTCCATCGGCTCGGTGATGGTGTTCGGCATGAACCAGATCCTGCTGTCCTTCACCAAGACCGCCACCGCCGTGTTCGGGGTGTATTTCAAGCTCCAGTCCTTCTTCTTCATGCCCGTGTTCGGCCTCTGCAATGGTATGGTGCCCATCGTGGCCTATAACTATGGGGCCAGGAAGCCCAGCCGGATTATCCGCACCATCCGGCTCAGCGTGCTGTACGCGGTGGTGATGCTGACCGTGGGCTTCCTGGTGTTCCAGTTCTTCCCCGGCCCCCTGCTGTCCATCTTCCAGGCGGAGGAGGACGCGGCGGGGGATCTGCTGTCCATCGGCATACCCGCCCTGCGGATCATCTCCATCAGCTGGCTGCTGGCCTCCTTCGGCATTGTGGCCTCCTCGGTATTCCAGGCCCTGAACCACGGCCTGATCAGCCTGGCCGCCTCTGTGGTGCGGCAGCTGGCGGTGCTGCTTCCCGTGGCCTTCCTGCTGTCCCGGACCCTGGGGCTGGAGGCGGTGTGGTGGGCCTTCCCCATCGCGGAGCTGTTCTCCGCCGCCCTGTGCGCCGTCTTTCTGCGCCGGGTCTACCGGCGGGACATCCTGCCCCTGGCCCCCCGGCCGGAGGCGTAACCCCCGGACAACAGGACAGGCCCCGTGCCCGCCGCGTAGGCGAAGGCACGGGGCCTGTGTTTTTCAGCGAACGCCGTATAACAAGGCTTCCGCTGCGGCTCCAGGGGTTCTTATCCTCCGGAAAAATGGTGCTGGCGGTAATACTCCAGGCAACGGAACTGCCGCACCAGCTCCCGCTGTTCATCGGTGAGCGCATCATCGGTTTTCATCGCGCCGTCCGCCGTGAAGTAAATGCCGTAGGAGTGGACCACGGGCACCTCCCGGCGGCAGGCGTCCGCCGCCTGCATATAGGCGTCTCCCTCCCAGCCCAGCTGCTCAAAGAGCACGTTCATCAGGAAGCAGGGGGAGACGTCCGGCCCCGTCCCCACCATGTCGTGGCCCACGGCCTCCTTGGCGGCGTCGTTGGCCCAGATCAGGTAACGGGTGGACCAGTAGTTGTAGAAGCTGGCCGCGTCCGTCCGGGACAGATCCACGTCCAGGGCATCGTATACCGAATTGCCGTTGCCCAGCCAGGGCTTGTGGTCCCCGAACAGCAGCAGCACCACCGGCTCCTCCGACCGGCGCAGGGAATCCACCAGGTCGACCAGGTGCATCTGGGTGTTCTCCACCGAGCCCAGGTAATTGGCCAGGATGGTGCGCTGATCCTCGGGCAGGTCCTTGTTCCCAATATAGCTGTCAACCTCGTTCCACCAGGAGGCGTCGCTGGCGTATGGCCCATGGCCCTGGTAGGTGACGGAGAAGGAGAACAGCGGGGCGTCCGCCTTCAGCCGCTCCGCCACCGTGTTGGCCAGGTCGGTCAGGAACAGGTAGTCGTTGAGGGTGGGGGACGCGCCGTACATCGGGCCGTAGTAGTCCTCCGCGAAGCGGTACTCGTCGAAGCCCAGGTAGCGGTTGATGTTCTGGCGGTTGTAGAACCAGTTGTTGCAGGGGTGCCCGCCAAAGGTCTGATAGCCCTGGTCCTTCAGATACCACACATAGGACGAGGTGTTGGCGCGGTAGTCGGTATTTTTGAGGCCCATTCCGGTGAGGAAGGCCCGCTCGGTGTCCACCGTGCCCCCGGCGAAGATGTTGGTCAACAGGTTCCCGGTATAGCTCTCCGCCTCCAGGGCGTGGTACCGGGCGTACACATCCTTGGCGAACTCGATCCCCTCAAAGGCGGAGAAGTCGGTGAAGGCCTCCAGCATCACCGCCACCACGTTCACCTTCTTGTCCTCCGGGATGTCCTTGTCCCGGTACTGGGCCAGCAGGGCCTCCGCCTCCTTCTGGTCATAGCCCTCCGGCGGGTCGGGCAGGGCGTCCTTCACGCTGTGCAGGAAGGGGTACAGCAGGCCCCGGGAGACATACTGCTGGGTGGTGGACCACTGGTTAATGTGCGCCGTGTTGGTGTTCTTGCTGTACACGCTGTCGCTGGCGTACACCGGGATCAGCGCGGCGGCGCACACTGCCGCGGCGGCGGCCAGTCCCGCCCGGACGCGGCCCCGGGGCCTGCCCCGGGCAAACAGGGCCAGCACCGCGACGCTCCCTCCGGCGCACAGCAGGGCCAACGCCGCCTTGTTGGAGAAAAACAGCTTGTACTGCCCCGCCATCTTCCCCGCCTCCCCCAAGATCAGCAGGTCGGAGGCGATCACCGGATCGTCCCGGAAGGCCAGCTTGTAGTAGTTCCCCAGGGACAGCCCCAGCACCGGAAGGGCGGCCAGCAGGCAGGCCAGCCACGCCCGCCCGGTGGCGGCGTACAGCAGGCCCACCAGCAGCAGCGGGGGCAGCAGGTTCAGCAGCAGCAGGACAGGGTGGCAGATGTAGTCCAGCAGGAGGACCCGCGCGCTGTACTGCCCCGTGGCCAGCAGCAGGGAGGCCAGCCCCAGCCCCACGGCGGCCCCGGTGACCAGCAGGGCGTTCCACAGCCAGAAGGCCCCGCGCCGCCTGGGGGACAGGCCGTCTCCCGGCCGGGTTTGGAACAGGAAGCAGGAAAAGAGTTGTCTCATCTGGTTCTCTCCGATCTGTGTGTGGTTTCGCTCCGCGGGGCCGTCCGGCCCCGGCAGTCAATCAGCTTCAGGGGCGTGCTTCTCCCATAGTATAACACAGCCGCCCCCGATTGCACAGGGGCGGCCGCGTTTTTTAACAGAAAATTAGTAAGCCAGCTTTTCCTCCAGCCAGGCCTTCAGCCCGCTGATGGGCACCCGCACCTGATCCATGGTGTCCCGGTCCCGGATGGTGACGGCGTGGTCGGCCTCCTTCTCCCCATCGCCCACGGTGTCGAAGTCCACGGTGATGCAGTAGGGGGTGCCGATCTCGTCCTGGCGGCGGTAGCGTTTGCCGATGGAGCCGGTGTCGTCGTAGTCCGCCATGAAGTGCTTGGACAGCTCGTCCCGGATCTCCATGGCCTTGTCCCCCAGCTTCTTGGACAGGGGCAGCACCGCGCACTTGATGGGGGCCATGGCGGGGTGCAGGTGGAGGACGGTGCGCACGTCGTTCTTCTCCGCGTCCACCACCTCCTCGTCGTAGGCCTCGCACAGCAGGGCCAGCACGGTGCGGTCCAGGCCGTAGGTGGACTCCACGATATAGGGGATATACCGCTCCCCGGTGTAGGGGTCCAGGTACTCCATCTTCTGGCCGCTGTACTCCTGGTGGCGGCTCAGGTCGAAGTCGGTGCGGTCGTGGGTGCCGTTGATCTCCCCCCAGCCGAAGGGGAACAGGAACTCGATGTCGCAGGCGGCCTTGGCGTAGTGGGCCAGCTTCTCGTGGTCGTGGTAGCGCAGGTGGCCGGCGGGGATGCCCAGGGACAGGAAGAACTCCCGGCCGAAGCCCTTGAAGTACTCATAGAGGTCCAGATCCTCCCCCGGCTTGCAGAAGGTCTGGAACTCCATCTGTTCGAACTCGATGGTGCGGAAGGTGAAGTTCCCCGGGGTGATCTCGTTGCGGAATGCCTTGCCGATCTGCCCGATGGAGAAGGGCAGCTTGGCCCGCATGGAGCGCAGCACGCTGGGATAGTTCACATACTCGCCCTGGGCGTTCTCCGGGCGCAGGTAGATCACGTTCTTGTTGTCCTCGGTGACGCCCCGGTGGGTGGCGAACATCAGGTTGAACTCCCGGATGCCGGTGAAATTGTGCTTGCCGCAGTGGGGGCAGGGGATGGAGTGGGCCTTGATATACTCAAACATCTCCTCCTTGGTCATGCCGTCGGCGTGGGCGTCCGGGTCAAAGTCGTCAATGAGGTTGTCGGCCCGGAAGCGCAGCTTGCACTCCTTGCAGTCCAGCAGGGGGTCGGAGAAGCTGGCCACGTGGCCGCTGGCCTCCCAGACCCGGGGGTGCATGAGGATGTCGGCGTCCACCTCGAAGCTGTTGTGCCGCTCCTGGATGAACTTCTTGCGCCAGGCGTCCTTTACGTTGTTCTTCAGCCGGGTGCCCAGGGGGCCGTAGTCCCAGGTATTGGCCAGGCCGCCATAGATCTCGGAGCCGGGGAAGATAAAGCCCCGGCCCTTGCAGAGGGCGACGATCTTTTCCATGGTCTTTTCCGTGTTGTTCATAGCGTTCATACCCCTTTATGATAAGAATCAGAAGCTGTACCAATCGCCGAAATATTCAGATTGGCGAGCCAAAATTGCCGGTGGCAAGGCGAAAAATCGCAGGAATACTTTGTGTATTTCAAGATTTTTCAACGCAGCCAGCGGCAATTTGGGCCGCAAAGCTGGGTGCTGAGGCGGTTGGTGCAGCTTCTCAGATCAGATAGGATTTGACAACGGGAACGCGGCGCAGCACCTCCCACGCCAGCCAGCCGCACACCGCCAGCAGCACGGCCATGCCGGGTACCGCCAGCACGCAGGGAGACGCCCCTCCGCTCAGCCCCAGCCGGAGGAACCACCGCTGGAACAGGATGTGGCACAGGTAGATGCAGAAGGACGCCTGGGCCAGCCTCGCCACAGGCCGCGCCGCCCAGTCAGGCAGATCCCTTCCGAACAGGATCAGCCCGAACAGGCCGAAGGCCATCAGCGCGGGACCGGGGGACATCCCCTCCAGGAACAGCTCGTTCAACGCCCCGTCACGCAGGGAGAGGACCGCGCAGCCCCCGAAGGTGATCCCAAGTCCGGCGGCAAGGCTTATTCGGTACCATCCCAGAGGGATGGTACCGCCGTACTGGCGCACGTAGTGCCCCAGGGCGGCGAACCCGATGGCAGAATATGCCATATTCATCCGGTACCAGGTGTTGATCTGCGTCACCAGCTGGAAGGGCCAGAAATGCCGCAGCAGCGGGAACAGGATTCCCGTGACAAACCACACCGCCAGCAGATACTCCAGCTCCCGGCGGGAGGCATTCCGGACAAACACCCGCACCACTGGAACAAAGGCATACACCAGCAGGAGTATGTGGAGGTAGTAAAAATGGCTTTCGTGCTGGAGCAGCAGGGTGCGCTTCACCCCGTCCCACAGGCCGGCCGGGGTGATCCCCTCCCCCGCCAGCCTGGCCAGCCGGTAGAGGAACGCCCACACCAGCATGGCGCAGACGATCCGGGGCAGGTTGTGGGTCAGCAGCCGCCTGGGGGAGATGTCCCGGCACAGCATCAGCGCGCCGCTGCACAGGAAGAACAGCGGCACCGCGGGCCGGGCCGCCGCTCCCCACAGCAAGACCCCCACCAGTCCGCCGTCCCCGGGGCGCGTCCAGCCAGACCCGCCGCCGCCGAGTGGATCACCAGCACCATAATGATCGCCAGCGACCGGACCGTATCCAGCCGCCGATCCCGAGCCGTCCCCTCCCGCGCCACGCCGTCCCTCCCCTTTCCACACATCAAACAAAAACCGCCCCGAGCCCCTTGGCTCAGGGCGGACAGCGGCTGTCCGGCGCGGCTTACCGCTTCGCGCCGTCGTCCCCGCCGCCCTTGCCCGGCCGTATCAGGCGGACCAGCCCCAGCACCAGGTATACCACGCCGATGACGATCAGCCCGACGGCGGCGGCCATAAAGTATATCTGTGTGCGCCCCTCGCTCCGGGTGGTCACACCCTCCACAAAGGTGAAATCCCCGCCCAGCACCCACATCAGCGCGCCCAGCACCGCCATGCCGGCACCCTCCAGCAGCTCCCTGACCGCCTTTTTCCGTCCGGCGGCGCGACTCTCCTTATCGTCCAACCCCGATCCAGCTCCTCTCCGGCCCCGTCTCCCCGCGGAATGCCCGCAGTTCAGAAAAGCATACCACGGCACCGGGCAAAAATCAAGGGGGGCCGCCGGGAAAAATCACCGAGTATTTATACTTTTTTCATTTCCTTTTCCAAAATGATGTGTTATAATGTAGTATCTGAAAAACTGCGCAGGAGGGGAACGCCATGCAAAACCGTGTCACCGTCACCGTGGGAGGGCTGAAATACACCCTGCTGGCCACCGAGGGGGAGGACTATGTCCACCGGGTGGCTGACTACGTCAACGTGAAAATGAGGGAGACCAGCGGGCAGGGCAGCATCTCCCAGATGGACTGCGCCATCCTCACCGCCATCAACATCGCCGACGAGCGGTTCAAGGAGCAGGAGGCGTCGGAAAACCTCCGCCGGCAGATCAAGGAGCTGCTGGAGGAGAGCGCGAAGCTGAAGCTGGAGCTCAGCGAGGCCAAGCGGGAGATCTTTAAATTACAGCAGAAACGCTAATCTAACGAGAAGGAACGAGAGAGATACCATGGAGATACTATCCCCCGCAGGAAGCCCGGAGGCCCTGCGCGCCGCGGTGTGCGCAGGGGCGAACGCGGTCTATCTGGGCTTCGGTCAATTCAACGCCCGCCGGGGTGCCCGGAATTTCAGCCGGGACGAATTTGCCTCGGCGGTTTCCTACTGCCATCTCCGGGGGGTGAAGGTGTACCTCACCCTTAACACCCTGTGCTCCGACCGGGAGATGGGGGACGCGGTGGACTGCGCCGTCCAGGCGTCCAAGCTGGGCGTGGACGCCGCCCTGATCCAGGACCTGGGGCTGGTGCGCGCCCTGCGGCAGGCCGCCCCCGACCTGCCCCTCCACGCCTCCACCCAGATGTCCCTCCACAGCCTGGACGGGGTGAAGCAGGCCGCGGATCTGGGCATCACCCGGGCGGTGCTGGCCCGGGAGCTGTCCCGGACGGACATCGCCTACATCTGCCAGCACTCCCCCATCGAGATCGAGGTGTTCGTCCACGGGGCGTTGTGTATGTGCTACTCCGGGCAGTGCTTCCTGTCCTCCGTCATCGGCGGGCGCAGCGGCAACCGGGGTATGTGCGCCCAGCCCTGCCGCCTGCCCTACGGCTTCGGGGATCTGGCCGACGGCTACCCCCTGTCCCTCAAGGATATGTCCCTGGCGGGGCATCTGCGGGAGCTTCAGGAGATGGGGGTGGCCAGCGCGAAGATCGAGGGCCGCATGAAGCGGCCGGAGTACGTCTATATCGTCACCAAGGTGTACGCCGACGCCCTCCGGGAGGGCCGGGACCCCACCCCGGAGGAGCTGCGCCAGCTGGAGCAGGCCTTTTCCCGGCAGGGCTTCACCGACGGCTACTACCTGGGCCGGACCGGGCCGGATATGTTCGGCGTGCGGGAGGAGTCCAAGCCCCCCCGGGAGCTGTTCGCGAAGGCCAAGGCCGCCTATGAGAAGGGGGAAGGCCCCGGCGTTCCGGTGAAGTTCTACGCCATGATCCGGGCGGGGGAACCCATCCAGGTGGGAGTGGAGGACGGGGAGGGCCGGGTGACCACCGCCGCCGGAAAGCTCCCCGAGCCCGCCCGCCGCCGCCCCACCTCCCAGGAGGAGGTGGAGGCCCAGCTTGCCAAGACCGGGGGCACTCCCTTCGCCGCCGCCGGAATGCGCACCCTGGTGGAGGACGGTCTGGCGGTGCCGCTGTCGGCGGTAAACGCCCTGCGGCGGCAGGTGCTGGACGAGCTGTCCAAGCAGCGCACCGCCCTGCCCCAGCGACGCCACGGGGAGTACCGGATGGGGGCGCGGTACGAAAACCGCCGGGAGGAGCCGGATCTGTACGTCTCCCTGCGCCACGCGGGCCAGCTCACCTTCGAGCTGGTGAAAGCCCGCCCCGCCCTGATCACCCTCCCCGCCGACGAGATCGCCGCCCACCCGGACGAGGTGGGAGGAGCCATCCAGCGGGGCGTGCCCGTGGCGGCGGTGCTGCCCCGGATCTGCTTCGACCGGGAGCTGGACAGCCTGCGGCGGGATCTGTCCGCCTGTAAGGAGATCGGCGTTACCGACGCCTACGTGGGCAATCTGGGGCTGGTGCCCCTGTGCAGGGAGCTGGGCTTCACCCTCCGGGGGGACTTCGGCCTCCAGGTGTTCAACAGCCAGGGGCTGAAGGAGTACAAGCGGCTGGGCTTCCAGTCCCTCACCGCCTCCTTCGAGCTGAAGCTGGCCCAGATCCGGGACCTCAGCAAGGCGGTGGACACGGAGATCATCGGCTACGGCCGCCTGCCCCTGATGATCACGGAGAACTGCGCCGTGAAGAACCAGTCGGGCAAGTGCACCTGCGGCAACGTGAACCAGCTCATCGACCGGAAGGGCGTGCGCTTCCCGGTGGAGAAGGCCTGGGGGTGCCGCAATGAGCTTCTGAACGCCAACAAGATCTTCCTGGCCGACAAGGGGCCGGACTGGAAGAAGGCGGGCCTGCGGGCCGTCCGCCTGCTGTTCACCACAGAAAACGGCGTGGAGTGCGCCCAGGTGCTGGAGGCCTACCGGGGCACGGGGGCCTATAAGCCCAACAATTTCACCCGGGGGCTGTATTACCGGGATGTGGAGTGATTCCCCATGAGCATCATCTTAGCGTCCAATTCCCCCCGCCGCCGGGAGCTGCTGGCCCAGATCGGCATCCGGGACTTCCAGATCCTGTCCCCCGACGTGGACGAGGCGGTGGAATCCGGCCTCTCCCCCGCCCGGATGGTGGAGACCCTCTCCCTGCGCAAGGCCCGGGCCGCGGCGGGCAGGGCCGGGGCGGAGGATCTCATCATCGCCGCCGACACGGTGGTGGCTCTGGACGGCAGGGTGCTGGGCAAGCCCCGGGACCAGGGGGAGGCCTTCGCCATGCTGTCGGCCCTGTCCGGGCGGGAGCACCGCGTGTATACCGGCGTGACGGTCCTGGGGGGCGGGCAGGCGGCCACGGAGCACGAGGAGACCGCCGTGACCTTCCGGGCCCTCTCCCCGGAGGAGATCCGGGACTATATCGCCACCGGGGAGCCTATGGACAAGGCGGGGGCCTATGGCATCCAGGGCGTGGGCGCGCTGCTGGTCCAGGGCATCCGGGGGGATTACTGCAATGTGGTGGGCCTTCCCCTGTTCCGGCTGGGGCGGATGCTGTCCGGCTTCGGCGTGAAGCTGCCCCGCCCGTAAACCCATGGTAAGGAGATAACATAACCCATGAAGCAATTTTTCCGAAATAACGGCGGGCTGCTGCTGGTGGCGGCGGTACTGCTGGCGGGCGTCCTCATGGTGGGGGCGTATATTCTGGGCTACGACCCCCTGTCCGGGGCGTTGGAGCTGCTGGCCACCCCCTTCCGGGCGGCCTCGTCGGCGGTGGCCGGCTGGACCCAGGAGCAGTACGACAAGTCCTTCCGCTACGAGCAGGCCCAGGCGGAGATCGACGCGCTGCGCCGCCGGGTGGCGGAGCTGGAACGGGACGCCATCGCCGGACAGGAGGCCCAGCGGGAAAACGAGCGGATGCGGGATCTGCTGGGCCTGGCCGAGCAGCGGCCGGAGCTGCAGTACCGGGACGCGGCGGTGGTGCGCCGCGCCTCCTCCAACTGGACCTCCGACCTGACCATCAACCGGGGGACCTCCGGCGGGGTGGAGGCCGGGGACTGCGTCATCGACCAATACGGGCACCTCATCGGGGTAGTCACCCAGGCGGATCTCAACTCCTCCCTGGTGACCACCATCCTGGACCCCACCCTGGAGCTGGGGGGCCGGATCGCCCGCACCGACGAAGACGCCATTTTGAAGGGGGACTTCTCCCTCATGCTGGAGGGGCTGGCCCGGCTGTCCTACCTCCCCGAGGAGGCCCGGCTGGTGACGGGGGATCAGGTGATCACCTCCGGCCTGGGCGGGGTGTATCCCCCGGGGCTGGCGGTGGGCACGGTGCGCTCCCTCATTACCGAGGAGGATGGGCTGACCCGGTACGCCCAGGTGGAGCCCGCGGCGGACATCGGCGGGGTGCAGTATGTGTATGTGATTGTGGACTACGGAGCTTGATGAAAGGAGCCGCGCTGTTATGCTGTGTGTGATCGCTCTGCTTGATCCGGCGTCCACGGAGCGGCTCTCCCGGCTGCGGCGGCTGACCGCCGCCTTCGGCGTTCCGCCCCGCGCTGTGCACAGGCACATTACCCTCGCCTCCTATATCGGCGAAGATGAGGCCGGATTTATCTCCTCCTGTCAGGCAATCCTGTCCCGCCGCCGCAAATTTTCCGTCCACTACGGCGATATCCGGATCTTTGATTCCACCTCAGTCATTGTGGCCATCCCGGACAAGGAAGATCCGCTGGACGCCATCCAGCGGGAGATTGCCGACGCCTGGGCGGAGGAGCTGAACCAGTGGACCCGGCGGGAGGCGTGGCAGCCCCACACCTCTCTCTTTTACAGCCCGGAGGTGGAGCTTGCCCCGATCCTCGGGGCCATGCGGGCGGAGTTTGAACCCTTTTCCGCGCAGATCGACCGGATTGAGTTTTCCCGCGTTGACGAGGAGGATCGCATCGAAACGGTCGGCATCGTGGATCTGCCATAAATAACCCGGACGGCGCGTTGATCCGGCGTGCGTTTCGTTTGAGAAAGAGAAGGTGATTCCATGGCGGAGCTGACCCCCATGATGAAGCAGTATTGGAAGGTGAAGGAGCAGCACCCGGACTGCCTGCTGTTCTTCCGGCTGGGCGACTTCTACGAGATGTTCCACGAGGACGCCAAGGTGGGCGCGGAGGAGCTGGGCCTCACCCTCACCACCCGGGACCGGAGCAAGCCGGAGGAGGAGCGCACCCCCATGTGCGGAGTGCCTTACCACTCCGCCCAGAGCTACATCGCCCGGCTCATCAAGCGGGGCTACAAGGTGGCCATCTGCGAGCAGATGGAGGACCCCGCCGCCGCCAAGGGGCTGGTGGACCGGGACGTGATCCGCATCGTCACCCCCGGCACCGCCATGGACGACGTGATGCTGGACGAGGGGCGCAACAACTACATCTGCGCCGTCTACCAGGACAGCGCGGGGGCCGCCCTGGCCCGGTGCGACCTGTCCACGGGGCAGTTTTCCGCCGCCCCCTTCCTGGGCAGGGGCTTCCTGCCCCACCTGCTCAACGCCCTGGCCGCCTGCCCGCCCAGCGAGGCCCTGCTGTCCGATGCCGCCGCCTCCAATTCGGATCTCACCGTCTTTTTGAAGGAGCGGCTGGGGTGCCTGTGGCAGCAGGGGGAGGAGGTGCGCTTCCGGCCCGCCCAGGCGGCGGACGCCCTGTCCGCCTGCGGCCTGCGGGAGGCGGGCCAGCCCCTCCCGGAGGAGGACGGCCCCCGGATGTGCCTCCAGGCGTCAGGCGCGCTGGCGGCCTACCTCTCCGAAACCCAGAAAACCAGCCTGGGCCACCTGAATCCCGTGGAGCTGGAGGACGGGGCGGGCCAGGACTACATGGAGCTGGATCTCACCGCCCGGCGCACCCTGGAGCTCACCGAGACCTTCCGGGGGAAGGACAAGAAGGGCTCCCTGCTGTGGGTGCTGGACAAGACCAAGACGCCCATGGGCCGCCGGATGATCCGGGCCTGGATTGAGCAGCCCCTCCTCTCCCCCGCCGCCATCGCCCGCCGCCAGGAGCAGGTGGCCGCCCTCATGGGGGACGCGGTGGCCCGGGAGGAGCTGATCCGCACCCTCCGCCGGGTGCCCGACCTGGAGCGGCTTATCGGCAAGGTGGTGTACGGCTCCGCCAACGCCCGGGATATGCTGCTGCTGGGCACGGGGCTGTCCGTCCTGCCCGAGCTGGCGGAGCGGGCGCGGGAGGCCGCCGGTCCCGCCCTGACCGCCCTGGCAAAGGGGCTGGAGGGGCTGGAGGAGCTTCAGGCCCTGCTGCTGTCCGCCATCCGGGAGGACGGGGACGACAACCGCCTGCCCTTCACCATCCGGGAGGGGGGCTTTATCCGGACGGGCTACAACCAGGAGGTGGATCACCTTCGGGACATCCTGGATCACGGGGCGGACATGGTGGCCGCTTTAGAGGGCCGGGAGAAGGAGCGCACCGGGATCAAGAGCCTGAAGGTGCGGTATAATAAGGTGTTCGGCTACTACATTGAGGTATCCAAGAGCTATTACAGCCTGGTGCCGGAGGACTACATCCGCAAGCAGACCCTGGTGAACTGCGAGCGGTTCTTCACCCAGGAGCTGAAGGACCTGGAGAACGAGATCCTCTCCGCCCGGAGCCGGGTCACCGCCCTGGAATACCAGCTGTTCCGGGAGCTGCGGGACGCCGCCTCCGCCCAGGTGCGCCCGGTGCAGGAGGCCGCCGCCTGCGTGGCCCGGCTGGATGTGCTGGCCTCCTTCGCCGCCGCCGCGGCCCAGGGGGGCTACTGCCGCCCGGAGGTGGATCTGAGCGGCGTGATCGATATCAAGGAGGGCCGCCATCCGGTGGTGGAGCGGATGCTCACCGACTCCCTGTTCGTGCCCAACGACACCCGGATGGACGGGGGAAGCCGCCGCCTGTCCATCATCACCGGGCCAAACATGGCGGGCAAGTCCACCTATATGCGGCAGGTGGCCCTGATTGTGCTCATGGCCCAGATGGGCAGCTTTGTGCCCGCCCGGTCCGCCCGGATCGGGGTGGTGGACCGGGTGTTCACCCGGATCGGGGCCTCCGACGATCTGGCGGCGGGACAGTCCACCTTCATGGTGGAGATGACGGAGGTGGCGGCCATGCTGAAAAACGCCACCCCCAAGTCCCTGCTGATCCTGGACGAGATCGGCCGGGGCACGTCCACCTACGACGGTATGTCCATCGCCCGGGCGGTTCTGGAGCACTGCGCGGACAAGAAGCGTTTGGGGGCCAAGACGCTGTTCGCCACCCACTACCACGAGCTCACCGAGGTGGAGCAGTCCATCGAGGGGGTGGAGAACTACCACATCTCCGCCAAAAAGCGGGGGGATGGCATTGTGTTCCTGCGGAAGATCGTCCCCGGCGGGGCGGATCAGAGCTACGGTGTGGAGGTGGCCAAGCTGGCGGGGGTGCCCGGGCGGGTGGTGGAACGTGCCCGGGAGATCCTGGACGAGCTGGAGCGTCAGGGCGGGGCGGCCCCCGCCCCCCGGAGGGCCTTGGAGCAGGAGGACGATCAGGTGTCCCTGGGAGACGTGACGGGGGCGGCGGTGCTGGACGAGCTGCGGAAGGCCGCCGTGGATACGCTGACGCCGATTGAGGCGTTGAATCTGCTGTATCAGTTGAAGCAGAGGTTATAAGAATCTGTACTCGCAATGGGATGAGCGTTGATAAGATAAAGGTAAGGACGGATCGGAAGGACCGTCACATTTCAGCGGCATGACAGATGAGCAGCGGGAAGAAATCGCCCCACTATCTGGGGCCGGCCCCGCTTCCCTGTGTTCTGCCAGAGCAGAACCCCCTCCACTCCGGCTCAAAGCATACCTGTATCGAGCCGCCTTCAAGCCGCGCCGCACTCCTTCCCCCTATACTCCCCGAAATGAACCGCCGCATTTCAGTTCTGATCCACAGAGCTGAAATGCGGCGGTCCCAATTTTACCTCCCACTTCTTCTCTCAATCCCATGGGACCGCGAATCCCCCTCCCCCGCCCCGGTAAAATCTACAAAAATTCCAAAACTCCAACCAAAAGTCTGTGCGTTTTTCCGTAAAAAAGTTGCCCCCGCCAGGTGGAAAGTTGTTGACAACGGTGCTACAATGGGGACGATACGTCCGTGCGCGGACGCTGGGTCCAGGGCGACCGGACCCAGGGATTTCATTGAGAGAAGGTATGCTTGATGGGCCAACACAAAAAAGGGCTGGCGGTGTGGATTCTAATTGTCCTGCTGCTGCTGGCCGGGGCACTGCTGGCCGGCTCCCACCCACGGGCGGAAACCGTGCAGGAGGCCATGCGGGACGCGGTGCTCCATGACGTGAACCAGGTCAGTCTGTTCGGTCTGAAAAACGTGAACCCGGGGCTGATCTCCGCCTTTCTGGTGACGGCTGTGCTGCTGCTGGCCGCCGTCCTGATCCGGGTGTTCGCCATCCCCCGCTTCCAGATGATCCCCGGCAGGCTCCAGCTCCTGCTGGAGCAGGCGGTGGGCCTGTTCGACGGCATGGCGAAAAACAGCAGCCCCCACCGCTTCCGGTTTGTGGGAGCCTACATTTTCGCCGCCGGGGCGTTCATCTTCGTGGGCACCCTGTTCGAGCTGCTGGGCATCCAGGCGGTGACGGTGAACGGACACCCCATCACCCTCCCCGCCCCCCTGTCCGACGTGAACGCCGCCATTGCCCTGGGCACCCTGTCCTATCTGGTGATCCTGTCCGGCGGCATCGCCGCCAACGGCTTGAAGGGGGTGGGCAAGACCTTAAAGGAGTTCTCCCTGCCCATCTCCATGAGCTTCCGCCTGTTCGGCGCGCTCCTCAGCGGCCTGCTGGTGACGGAGCTGGTCTACTACTATGTGAGCCTCAGCTTTGTGCTCCCGGTGATCGTGGGGGTGCTGTTCACCCTGCTCCACGCCATCATCCAGACCTACGTGCTGACCATGCTCACGTCCATGTACTACGGCGAGGTGTCCGAGCCCTCCCCCGCCAAGCCCAAAAAGAAGAAGCAGGCGGCCTCCTCCGCGGAGCACGCCTGACAATCCGTCCCCACCAAAATTACACAACTTCAAGGAGGTACTACCCCATGAAAAAGCTGCTGACAAAGATTCTCGTCCTGGCCGGCGCGCTGGTGCTGACGCTGGCCCTGGCCGCCCCCGCCTTCGCCGCCGACACCCCCGCCCAGGGAGAAGATACCGCCCAGTCCGAAACGGAGGGCGGCTCCACCATCGGGCTGAAGGCCATCGCCGCGGGCATCGCCGTGGGCATCGCCGCCGCGGGCGGCGCGGTGGGCATGGGCCTGGCCACCGCCAAGTCCACCGAGAGCATCGCCCGCCAGCCCGAGGCGGAGGGCAAGGTGCGCACCACCCTCATGCTGGGCCTTGTGTTCATTGAGACGGCCATCATCTACGCCCTGCTGGTGGTCATCCTGATCATCTTCGTATTGTAATAAAGGAGGCGTTTTCAAATGCCGTGGCCTTTGAACATTGACCCGCAGCAGATTCTGCTGCACTGGATGAACCTGGCGATTCTGGCGGGCGGGCTGTATTTCCTGCTCTATCAGCCGGTGAAGACGTTCCTCGCCAAGCGGGAGGAGTATTACCGGGACCTGGACCGGCAGGCCCAGGACAAGCTGGCCCGCGCGGAGCAGCTTCAGGCGGACTACCAGAAGAAGCTGGACGGCGCGGAGGAGGAGATCCACCAGGCCCGGGCCAAGGCCCAGCAGTCCCTCCAGCAGTCCGTCCAGGAGCAGCTGGATCAGGCCCAGGCCCAGGCCCAGCTCATCGTCACCCGTGCCCACGCCGACGCGGAGCGCACCAGGGAGCAGGCCCTCTACGACTCCCAGCAGGATATTCGCCGTCTGGCGGAGACCGCCGCCAAGCGGCTGGCCCTCCACGAGGACCCCTTCGACCAGTTTTTAGACCTGGCAGAGGGAGGCGGGAACCATGAGAGCCAGTAGAAGCCGCCTCAGCGCGGAGCTGCGCAGTGCCGCCCGCCCCACCGGGGATCAGCTCCACCGGTTTGAGATGTTCCTCAACCACACCTACCACCGCACCGTCCCCCTCCACTGGGAGGAGGACCCTGCCTTGAAAAGCGGCTTCCGGCTCCAGGTTGGCTCCGATGTGTACGACTGGACCTTCGACGGCCGGGTGCGGCAGTTCACCGACTACCTGCGGCAGATCCAGCCGGGGAAGGACGATCTCCTCCCCCTGATGCGGCAGGCGGTGGACGACTGGGAGCTGGCCGCCGTCCCCGAGGAGATCGGCACCGTCCTCACCGTGGACAGCGAGATCGCCACCGTCACCGGGCTGGAGCACGCCCAGTACGGCGAGATCCTCATCTTCCCCTCCGGCGTCCGGGGCATGGTGCAGGATCTCCGCCCGGAGGGACTGAGCTGCATCCTGTTCGGGGACAGCGAGTCAGTCAGCGCGGGGGCCATGGTGCGCCGCACCCTGAAAACCGCCGGAATGCCCGTGGGGGACGAGTTCCTGGGCCGGGTGGTGGACGCCCTGGGCCAGCCCATCGACGGCAAGGGCCGCCTGCGCCCCCAGGGCCGCCGCCCCATCGAGGCCCCCGCCCCCGGCATCCTGGACCGCCAGCCCGTCAACGCCCCCATGGAGACGGGCCTTCTGGCCATCGACTCCATGTTCCCCATCGGCCGGGGCCAGCGGGAGCTGATCATCGGCGACCGCCAGACCGGAAAGACAGCCGTGGCCATCGACACCATCCTCAACCAGAAGGGCAAGGACGTGGTGTGCATCTACGTGGCCATCGGGCAGAAAACCAGCTCTGTGGCCCAGCTGGTAGAGAACCTCCGCCGCCGGGGGGCCATGGACTACACCTGCGTCATCTCCGCCCCCGCCGGGGCCTCCGCCGCATTGCAGTATATCGCCCCCTACGCGGGCTGCGCCCTGGGCGAGCACTTCATGGGCCAGGGCCGGGACGTGCTCATCGTCTACGACGATCTGAGCAAGCACGCGGTGGCCTACCGGGCCCTGTCCCTGCTGCTGGAGCGGTCCCCCGGCCGGGAGGCCTATCCCGGGGACGTGTTCTACCTCCACTCCCGCCTGCTGGAGCGGTCCGCCCACCTGTCCGATGAGCTGGGGGGCGGCAGCATGACCGCCCTGCCCATCGTGGAGACCCAGGCGGGGGACGTGTCCGCCTATATCCCCACCAACATCATCTCCATCACCGACGGCCAGATCTTTTTGGAGGGCGACCTGTTCTTCTCCGGCCAGCGGCCCGCCGTCAACGTGGGCCTGTCCGTCTCCCGTGTGGGCGGCGACGCCCAGACCAGGGCCATGAAGTCCGCCGCCGGGGCCATCCGGCTGGAGCTGGCCCAGTACCGGGAGATGGAGGTGTTCACCCAGTTCTCCAGCGACCTGGACGACGCCACCAAACGCCAGCTCACCTATGGGCAGGGGCTGATGCGCCTTCTGCGCCAGCCCCAGTACGCCCCCTTCTCCCAGCACCAGCAGGTGGTGATTTTAGTGTCCGCCCTGGGCCATATCATGCAGGACGTGCCCCTGGAGCGCATGGATTCCTTCCGGGCGGGCCTGCTGGACCACGTGGAGGAAAACGGAGCCGACCTGTGCAGCCGCATCGACCTGACCGGGCAGCTCTCCCCGGAGGACCGGGAGGAGATCCTGGACCTGGCCCGGGACTACCTGGCCCGCTTCCAGACGGGCGGAAAGCAGGGCGGCTGACATGGCGGGGACAAAGGAGATCAAGACCCACATTCAGAGTGTCCAGGAGACCAAGAAGATCACCAACGCCATGTACCTCATCGCCTCCACCAAGCTCCAGCGGGCCCGGCAGGAGCTGGACAACACCCGGCCCTACTTCACCGCCCTCCGGGGGGAGATCAAGCGGATCTTCCGGGACGTGAAGGACGTGGACAGCCGCTACTTCTACCCCGCCAGCGGGGAGCACCCCCTGGACGGCACCTACGGCTGTCTGGTGATCACCGCCGACAAGGGGCTGGCGGGGGCCTATAACCAAAACGCCATCAAGGAGGCCCTCAAGCTGCTGGAGCAGCACCCGGACACCAAGCTGTTCGTGGTGGGGGAGTACGGACGGCGGTTCTTCGCCGCCCACAACATCCCCATCGAGCACAGCTTTCTCTACACCGCCCAGAACCCCACCATGGCCCGGGCCAGGGAGATCAGCGCGCTGCTGCTGGACGGCTTCGGCAAGGGGGGGCTGGAAAAGATTTTCCTGGTATACACCGACATGGCCAGCGCGGTGTCCTACGAGGCCCGCTCCACCCGGCTGCTGCCCTTCCACCGGGCCCACTTCGCCGACTCCGACGAGCTGGAGAAGCCGGTGACCGAGCCCTTCGAGTTCCTGCCCGACGTGCGCTCGGTGCTGGACAGCATGATCCCCAGCTATGTGTCCGGCTTTATCTACAGCGCGCTCATCGACAGCTTCTGCTGTGAGCAGGACGCCAGGATGACCGCCATGGACAGCGCGAACCGCAACGCGGAAAAGCTCCTGGGCGAGCTGTCCCTGCAATATAACCGGGTGCGGCAGGCGGCCATCACCCAGAGCATCACCGAGGTGTCCGCCGGGGCCAGGGCCCAGCGTCAAAAAAACAAGGGGTGAGATCATGGAACGGGGAATTATCGCGCAGATATCCGGTCCCGTGGTGGACGTGGAAATCGTCCAGGGGGAGCTGCCCCGCCTGCGGGAAATGCTGACTGTGGAAAAAAACGGGGAGCACCGGGTGATGGAGGTGGCCCAGCACGTGGGCGGGAGCAGGGTGCGCTGCATCATGCTCTCCCCCAGCGAGGGACTGGCCCGGGGGCTGGCGGTGGACGTGCCGGGGCGCACCATTGAGGTGCCCGTGGGGACGGCCACCCTGGGCCGTATGTTCAACGTGCTGGGCCAGCCCATCGACGGCGGCGGCCCGGTGCCGGAGGGCACCCCCTCCCAACCCATCTACCGCAAGCCCCCCTCCTTCGAGGAGCAAAGCCCCGCGGTGGAGATTCTGGAGACGGGCATCAAGGTCATCGACCTGCTGGAGCCCTACCCCCGGGGCGGCAAGATCGGCCTGTTCGGCGGGGCGGGCGTGGGCAAAACCGTGCTCATCCAGGAGCTGATCCACAACGTAGCCATGGAGCACGGCGGCTACTCCATCTTCACCGGGGTGGGGGAACGCTCCCGGGAGGGCAACGACCTGTGGCGGGAGATGCGGGAAAGCGGCGTGTCCGACAAGACCGCCCTGGTGTTCGGCCAGATGAACGAGTCCCCCGGCGTGCGGATGCGGGTGGCCCTGTCGGGGCTGACCATGGCGGAGTACTTCCGGGACGTGGAGCGCAAGGACGTGCTGTTGTTCATCGACAACATCTTCCGCTTCGTCCAGGCGGGCAGCGAGGTGTCCACCCTGCTGGGCCGTATGCCCTCCGCCGTGGGCTACCAGCCCACCCTGGCCAACGAGATGGGCGAATTGCAGGAGCGGATCGCGTCCACCAAAAAGGGTTCCGTCACCTCCGTCCAGGCGGTGTACGTCCCGGCGGACGATCTCACCGACCCCGCCACCGCCACCACCTTCGCCCACCTGGACGCCACCACCGTGCTCAGCCGGAAGATCTCCGAGCAGGGCATCTACCCGGCGGTGGACCCGCTGGAGTCCTCCTCCCGGATTCTGGAGGCGGACATCGTGGGCGAGCGGCACTACCGGGTGGCCCGGCGGGTGCAGGAGATTTTGGAGAAATATAACGAATTGCAGGACATCATCGCCATCCTGGGCATGGACGAGTTGAGCGACGAGGACCGCCACACCGTGGCCCGGGCCCGCCGGATTCAGCGGTTCCTGGCCCAGCCCACCCACGTGGCGGAGAAATTCACCGGCATACCCGGCGTGTACGTCCCCCTGAAGGACACCCTGGAGAGCTTCGCCGCCATCGTGGACGGCGAGCTGGACCAGTATCCGGAGGCCGCCTTCTACAATGTAGGCTCCTGGCGGGACGTGGTGGAGAAGGCGCGGAAAATGGAGGCGGGCGAGCTGTAATGGACACCTTTCAGGTTCACATTCTGGCGGCGGACCGCACCTTTTATGAGGGCCCCTGCGTCAGCCTCACCATCCCCACCAGCGACGGGGAACAGGGCATACTCGCCCATCACAGCCCCATGATCGCCGCCGTTCAGACGGGCACGCTGCGCTGGCAGACCCCGGACGGCGAGGTGGAGCTGGCCGCCGTCTCCCCCGGCATGGTGAAGGTGGAGAACAACGAGGTTCTGGTGCTGGTGGACTCCGCCGAGCGGCCCGAGGAGATCGACGAGGTGCGGGCCCGCCGGGAGGCGGATCAGGCCCGGGAGGCCCTGCTTCAGCAAAAGAGCCGCCAGGAGCATCAGGTGGCCCAGGCCACCCTGGCCCGGGCGTTGAACCGCCTGCGGGTGAAGTCCCACGGCATCCGGGGGGCGTGACTGACAGAGAGAACACAGAGAAAGGTGGGGCCGCCCATGTACAGCTTCTATGATCTGGCCCTGTTCCTGCTGATCTACTCCTTCCTGGGGTGGGCGGCGGAGGCGGGGTATTATGCCGTCACCCGGCGGAGGTTCTGCAACCGGGGCGTGGTGGCCCTGCCGCTGGTGCTGGCCTACGGCTTCACCTTTGTGCTGTTGATGCTCCTCCTCCCCACCCTGGCGGGGCAGCACCTTCTGTCCTTTCTGGCCACCATGGTGGTGTCCGCCGTGGTGGAGCGCATCGGCGACCACTTCTTCCGCCGGGTTGGCCCCAAAATCCAGTGGAACCAGGAGCGCAGCCGCCTGCTGTCCGGCACGGGAAAGGGGCTGCTGTCCTCCGCCCTGGTGGCGGCGGTCTACTACCTGGCCTACCTGATCATCCACCCGGTGCTGCTGGCGGGGGTGCTGCTGATCCCGGAGATCCTCCGGCAGGTTGTGGTGGTGGTCTGCTTTGTCCTCATCGGCCTGGATTTCGCCGCCGTATTCTACGCCACCCGCACCGGGGACGCCCAGTGGTACGCCCAGCGGCAGGCGGACAGCGGCCAGAAAAAGCTGGCAGGGCAGATCTACAACGCCGTCTGGAAGCGTCTGCGCAGGGCCTATCCCGGCCTGGAGGAGGGCCCCGGCAAGGGGGAGGGCACCTACACCTTCGCCAAGGGCCTGTGCTGGGACAAGCTGGTCTGGGTGTTCCTGATCTCCGCCCTGCTGGGCGACATCATCGAAACCTTTTACTGCGGCCTGGTGAACGGCCAGTGGATGAACCGCTCCAGCGTGCTCTACGGCCCCTTCAGCTTTGTGTGGGGGCTGGGGGCGGTGGTGCTCACCGTGGCCCTCCAGGGGCTGGCGGAGAAAAACGACCGCCACGTGTTCCTGGCGGGCTTTGTGGTGGGCGGAGCCTACGAGTACTTATGCAGCGTGTTCACCGAGCTGGTGTTCGGCACCGTGTTCTGGGACTACAGCGAGATGCCGCTGAACATCGGCGGGCGGACCAATGTGCTGTTCTGCTTCTTCTGGGGCGTGCTGGCGGTGGTGTGGATCAAGGTGATCTACCCGCCCATGTCCAAGGGCATCGAGGGCCTGCCCGCCCTGGCGGGGAAGATCCTCACCTGGATCGTGGTGTCCGTCATGGCCTGCAACGCCATCCTCACCAGCTCGGCCATGGTGCGCTACAGCAGCCGGGCCGTCCAGCCCGAGCCCGCCAACGCTTTCGAGGAGTTTCTGGACACCCAGTACGGCGATGGGTACATGGAAAACCGCTGGCCCAATATGATCGTCACCGGCGGGGAGGGCTGACCTCCCCGCCTCAGAACCTGTATTCACAGCCTCAAACGCCGTGTGGACGGGTCTTTTTCCGCTGTGAATACAAGTTCTCAGCTTGAAAGGGAGGGAATGCCATGAACCGGGATTTGACCCAGGGTCCGGTGATGGGCTCCATGCTGCGCTTCGCCGTCCCCATGATCCTGGGCGACCTGCTCCAGCAGTGCTATAATATCGCGGATACCCTGATTGTGGGCCGGTATCTGGGCAAGAACGCCCTGGCGGCGGTGGGCTCCTCCTTCACCCTCATGACCTTCCTCACCTCCATCCTGCTGGGCCTGTGCATGGGCAGCGGGGCGGTGTTCTCCATCCGCTTCGGCCAGCGGGATCGGGACGGCCTGCGGGAGGGTGCCCACGCCGCCTTCGTCCTCATCGCTGCCCTGACGGCCGTCCTCAACGCCGCCGCCTTCCTGTGCCTGGACTGGATCGAGGTGTTCCTCCAGGTGCCGGAGGCGGTGTGGCCCATGATGCGGGAATACCTCTCCGTCATTTTCTGCGGCATCGCCGCCACCTTCCTTTACAATTACTTCGCCTCTTTCCTGCGGGCGGTGGGCAATTCCGTGATCCCCCTGGTCTTTCTGGCGGTGTCCGCCGCCCTGAACATCGCCCTGGACCTCTGGTTCGTGCTGGGCCTGAACCGGGGCGCGGCAGGGGCGGCGGAGGCCACCGTCATCGCCCAGTACGCCTCCGGCCTGGGCATCGCCGCCTATGCCCTCGTCCGCTGTCCGGAGCTGCGGGGCCCCTTCGCCCTGCGCCCCCGCCGGGTGCGGGAGATCGCCGGCTTCTCCGTCCTCACCTGCGTCCAGCAGTCGGTGATGAACCTGGGCATTCTCCTGGTGCAGGGGCTGGTGAACAGCTTCGGCCCCACGGTGATGGCCGCCTTCGCCGCAGCGGTGAAGATCGACTCCTTCGCCTATATGCCGGTGCAGGACTTCGGCAACGCCTTCTCTACCTTCATCGCCCAGAACTACGGGGCCAAAAAGGAGGATCGGATCCGGGCGGGGCTGAAGGGGGCGGTCATTGCCTCCTTTGTATTCTGCGCCCTGGTGTCCGCCCTGGTGTTCGCCTTCGCCGCCCCCCTCATGGGCCTGTTCACCGAGCCGGGGGATCTGGAGACGGTGGCCGAGGGGGTGCGCTACCTGCGCGTCGAGGGCGCGTTCTACTGCGGCATCGGCTGCCTGTTCCTGCTGTACGGGCTGTACCGGGCCCTGGGCCGTCCCGGTATGTCGGTGGTGCTGACGGTGATCTCCCTGGGCACCCGGGTGGCCCTGGCCCACCTGCTGTCCGCCGTCCCCGCCTTGGGGGTGTCGGGCATCTGGTGGTCGGTGCCTATCGGCTGGGCGTTGGCGGATTTGGCGGGGCTGGGCTATTACCTGGTCCGGCAGAAGCGGCTGTTCGTCTGGCCCGAGACACCCTCCGAACCCTAAGCCCTGCGTCCCCGGCTCCAGAATCTGGAGCCGGGGACGATTTTTACCCTTCCCTTGACTTTCCTTCATCAATTTGCTATACTTTTCCATAGCAAGACAATTTTTGTTGGGAAAAATCACAAGACATAAGAAAGGAGCAAACGCTATGAAAAAAAGATGTCTGCCTGTCCTCCTGGCTCTGGCAATGACTTTCACGCTGTGCGTGCCCGCTCTCGCCGATACCCCGCCTGCCCAGACGGAAGGAACCCTGCCCTTTACCGATGTGGCGGAGAACCATTGGGCTTATGATGATATCCTGTACTGCTATGAGAAGGAGCTGTTCACCGGAAAGACAGCCACCACATTCGACCCCAACGGAAAGCTGACCGTGGCCGAGGCGGTCGCGCTGGCAGGACGGCTTTGCAGCCTGACCCACGGAGGGGATGGTGCCCTGCCTGAGCTGCCCGACCTGACCAAGTCCTACGCCCGTTTTTACGATGAAAACGGGAAGCTGTTTGCCGAATTTAACCAGGACAACGGCCCGGCGAGCTTTAATGAAGAATATGTCGCCCTGACCGGCAAACGGGACGACACCACCCTGCCCAAGAGCTGCACCATGGAGCTGGGGCTGGAGGGCTTCTCCCCGATCAAAACCTTCCAGGGTACGTGGAAAAGCTACGCCTTTGCCGGGGGCCACATGAGCTATGGTGCTTTGGGTACGGGCTATTTATTTGAGGAGAAGATCGACAGCATCTTCCACGGGATGTATTATGCGGTAAACCCCGATTACAACGCCGCCAAGTGTGTGAACGAGTGGTGGTATCCCGCCGCCTTCTGGCTCCAGTATTACGGTTACAACGCGGTGGCGGATATGTGCGAGCTTATCGGCTCCTCCCATCCCAACCCGGACGGCAGCTTCAGCAGCAGTGACGCCTTGAGCACCTTCTCCAAGGAGCGCGCAACCCGTGCTATGTTCGCCTACCTGATCGACGGGGCTGTGGCGGATGAGCTGGAGGTCATCAACGATACCTCTAACATCCCTGACTTGGGAGATAGGTACGGCACGAGGGCCATCCTCCGGCTCTACGGGGCCGGTATCCTGGTTGGGGTGGACAAGACCGGACGCTTCCACGGCGACGGCGAGCTGACCCGCGCACAGGCGGCGACTATTTTGGCCCGGGTGCTTCAGCCGGAAGCCCGTCAGCACCTTTGAGCAGTTCCCGATGGCAAATGAACCGTCCCCGGCTCCAGAATCTGGAGCCGGGGACGGTTTTTGCCCATCGTCCGCAGCTTTCACAAGAATTTTCAATTTTTTCTATTGGCTTTTGTTGAATTTTATGGTATGCTGGTAGGGACTTTGGGAATGAGGAGGTATCTTTAGAATGACGTTACAAGAAGTCCGCGACATTCTGCACGCCGAGGTGCTGTGCGGCCAGGAGCTGCTGGACACCGAGGTCCGCTCCGCCTGCGGCAGCGATTTTATGAGCGACGTGCTGGCCTACGTGAAAAACCAGGCCCTGCTGCTGACGGGGCTGGTAAACCCCCAGGTGGTGCGCACCGCCGAGATGATGGACATGAAGTGCATCGTCTTTGTCCGGGGCAAGCAGCCCGACCAGGCCATTCTGGATCTGGCCCAGGATCGGCAGCTGGTGGTGATGGCCACCAAGGAGCGGATGTATAACGCCTGCGGCCTTTTGTACCTCAACGGGCTGAGGGAGTGAGTGCCATGGACGACTGCATTACCCTGTCCTACCAGGTGGAGGGGGGCGACCTCACCCACGCGGGGGAGGCGTCCTCCGGCGTGAAGCAGGCCCTGCGGAAGCTGGGGCTGGACCCCAGCGTGATCCGCCGGGTGTCCGTGTGTATGTACGAGGGCGAGATCAATATGGTCATACACGCCAACGGCGGCACCGCCCGGGTGGACGTGGGCCTGGACGACATCACCATCACCCTGACCGACACCGGCCCCGGCATACCCGACATCGGCAAGGCCATGCAGGCGGGCTTTACCACCGCCGCCGACTCGGTGCGGGATCTGGGCTTCGGGGCGGGCATGGGCCTGCCCAACATGAAAAAGTACAGCGACGAGATGACGGTGGAGTCCACCGTCGGCGTGGGCACCACCGTCACCATGGTGGTGCACATTGAGTGAGGCGCACCGCAAGCCGCGCTTTGCATCAAACCCGAAGGAGGTAACCGGCGTGCGCCACTCTGTCTCCCTCAACCTGAAAAAATGCCGGGGCTGCACCACCTGCATCAAGAGCTGCCCCACGGAAGCCATCCGGGTGCGCAGCGGCAAGGCCACCATCCTGCCCAACCGCTGCATCGACTGCGGCACCTGCGTCCAGGTGTGCCCCCACCAGGCGGTGCAGTCCACCGGCAGCGATTTCTATATGCTGAAACGCTTCCAGTATAACATCGCCGTCCCCGACCCCGCCCTTTACGGGCAGTTCCACCACCTGGACGATATCAATATCGTGCTCAACGGCCTGCTGTCCATCGGCTTTGACGACGTGTTCGAGTCCGCCGCCGCCGCGGAGCTGCTGGCGGACTGCCTGGACCACCGCACCGGGGACGGCACCCTGAAGCCCGAGATCTCCCCCGCCTGCCCCGCCGTGGTGCGGCTGATCTGCATCCGCTTCCCCGACCTGCTGGGCCACATCGCCCCGGTGATCACCCCCCTGGAGCTGGCCGCCGTCCTGGCCCGCCGGAGGGCGGCGGAGTCCACCGGGCTGTCCCCGGAGGAGATCGGTGTGTTCACCATCGTCCCCTGCACCTCCCAGGTCACCGCCGCCGCGGCCCCGGAGGGGCTGAAGCGGCAGGTGGTGGACGGGGCCTTCGCCATCAAGGATATATACCTGGCCCTGCTGGACCCCATGCGCCAGCTGGATCTGGACAATCTGAAGCCCATGGCGGCGGGGGCCGCCGGGGTGAGCTGGGCCTTTGCCGGGGGCGAGGCCCTGTCCCGCCGGGACAAGAACTACATCGCCGTGGACGGCATCAACAACGTGATCCGCATACTTGAGGAGATCGAGGACGGCCGTATGCCCGAGGCCGATTTCATCGAGTTGCGGGCCTGCACCCAAGGGTGCCTGGGGGGCTGTCTCACGGTGGAGAACCCCTTCACCGCCAAGATGCGGCTGAAGGGCCTGATGACCAACCTCTCCCCCGTCCGGCCCCGGACGGCAGACCGGGAGGAAGTCAGCGACATTCTGGACTACACCAAGAAGCCGGAGTTCCTGCCCACCTTCCAGCTGGACTCCAACCGCCGCCGGGCCATGGAGAAGATGCGGGCCATCCAGAAGCTGGAGGAGCAGCTCCCCGGCCTGCGGTGCGGCTCCTGCGGTGCCCCCTCCTGCCGGGCCTTCGCCGAGGACGTGGTGATGGGCCGGGCCAGCGAGGACGACTGCATCTTCAAGGTGCGGGAGCGGATGCAGCACATGGCGGGCAAGACGGACGCGGACGGGTATCTCCCCGCCCCCTTCCGCCGCCGCCAGGAAGACGCCTGCGGCGGCCTGCCCCCGCTGCTGGACGACCGATGAAAGGCTGGTGATTCCATGATAACAGTACAGGGCTTGATCGACTCCATCCCCCTCACCGTATTTCACCTGGACGACCCCGATCGCCCGGTGGAGGGGGGCTACTGCGGCGACCTGCTGAGCTGGGTGATGGGCCGTGCCCCCGCCGGGGGCGCGTGGCTCACCATCATGAGCAATGTGAACGTGGCGGCGGTGGCCGCCCTGGCGGATACCGCCTGCGTGGTGCTGGCGGAGGGCGTGGTGCCCGACCCGCCCCTGCTGGACCGGGCAAAGGCCCAGGGGATCACCCTGCTGGGCACGGAGCTTTCCGTGTTTGACTGCGCCGTCCGGCTGGGCCGTCTCCTGGAGGCGTGAGGAAATCATAAACGGACTGGAGGCCGGATCATGGAACAATATGCCTTCGACCTCCATCTCCACAGCTGCCTGTCGCCCTGCGGCGGGGAGGACAACACCCCCGCCAACCTGGCGGGTATGTGCGCCCTGGCGGGCATTGAGGTGGCGGCCCTCACCGACCACAACACCTGCGGCAACTGCGCCGCCTTCTGCCGCGCCGCGGAGCACTACGGCCTGCTGGCCCTGCCGGGGATGGAGCTGACCACCGCCGAGGAGGCCCATGTGGTGTGCCTGTTCCCCGGCCTGGAGGAGGCGGACGCCTTTTCCGCCCTGGTGCGGGAGAAGCTGCCCCCCATGGAAAACAACCCCGCCGTCTTTGGCCCCCAACTCTACATGGACGAGGAGGAGCGCGTTCTGGGCGAGGAGACGGCCTTTCTGGCCGGGGCCTCCTCCATCGGCATCTATGACACGGCGGCGTTGGCAGCGTCCTTCGGCGGCGTGGCCTTCCCCGCCCACATCGACCGCCCCTCCTTCTCCCTGCTGGCCAACCTGGGGCTGTGGGACCCGGCCATGGGCTTTTCCACGGCGGAGATCTCCAGAAACTGCCCGCCGGATCTGTTCGACCGGCCCGACCTGCGGGGGGTGCCCCACTTCGACGGCAGCGACGCCCACTACCTGGACCAAATCCGGGACGCCCACCAGTACATGGCCCTGCCCGCCCGCACCCCCCAGGCGGTTTTGGCGTGGCTGAGGGCTGGCATTCCCCCTTCGGATGGAATTTCCTGACGAATTTTAACGGTTTTTGTGCGGTTAGCTTGGACAAACCGCAGGTTCATGTGATAGAATAAGAATAACGTGTCCGGGTGAGGTTCTTCCAACAGCTCCGCCCGGACATTCTCTTAGAGCCTGTTTAAAATCTGGCGGAATGCCAGACGGGCACAGATTTTTTTGCTGGGCAAGGCGATTTGACGCAGGAATACTTTGTGTATTTCCAGTCAAATCAACGCGGCCCAGCGGGAAAAGATGTGCCGGGATGGCGTTTTGACAGATTTTGAACAGGCTCTTACACTATAAGACCCAAACGCGGGGCCGCGCGTCCTTTGCCCGCCCCAGATTTCAGTAAGGAGGAAACGAAATGCCGAACTGCAAGACCGCAGTACCCTACCGGGGCACCCCGGAGCAGGAGGAACGCCTGCGCAAGGTCATCGACGCCCACAAGGGCCAGCCCGGGGCCACCATGCCTGTGCTCCAGGCCGCCCAGGAGATCTTCGGCTATCTGCCGGAGGAGGTCCAGATCATGGTGGCCGAGGGGCTGGACATTCCCCTGTCCGAGATCTACGGCGTGGCCAGCTTCTACTCCTTCTTCTCCCTGAATCCCAAGGGGAAGTACCAGATCTCCGTCTGCCTGGGCACCGCCTGCTACGTGAAGGGCGCGGCGGACGTGCTCAGCGCGGTGGAGAAGAAGCTGAACATCGCCCCCGGCGGCATCACCAACGACGGGCTGTTCTCCCTGGACGCCTGCCGCTGCATCGGCGCGTGCGGACTGGCCCCCGTCATGATGATCAACGACGACGTATACGGACGGCTCACCGCCGCCCAGGTGGCCCCCATCCTGGACGAGTACATCAAAAAGGGATGAAGGAGTTGTCCCTCCACCTGCTGGACGTGGCGAAAAACTCGGTGGCGGCGGGGGCGGAGCACATTTCCATCGCCCTAAACGAGGATCAGGACGGCTGGCTGACCATCGCCATCGCCGACGACGGCCGGGGGATGGAGCCAGAGTTCCTGGCCCGGGTTACCGACCCCTTCACCACCACCCGCACCACCCGGAAGGTAGGGCTGGGCCTGCCCCTGCTGCGGCTGACGGCGGAGCAGACCGGAGGCTCCCTGGATATTCAAAGCGCGGTGGGCGCGGGCACCACCCTCGCCGCCCGGTTCCAGCGGCGGCACCTGGACTGTCCCCCTCTGGGGGATCTGTCCGGGGCGGTGGCCCTGCTCATCCAGGGCAGCCCGGACGTGGCATGGACGGTGGAGCACAGCACTCCAAGCGGAAGCTATGTCTTTTCCACAGCGGAGGTCCAGGAGATTCTGGGAGAGGACATCCCCTTGAACGCGCCGGAGGTTTTCGCGTGGATGAGCGAATATCTGGCGGAACAGGAACAGAGCGTTGGGGAGGGGTCTGCCCCTCCCGCCCCCGGCGAACCGGCCGGATAGCCCCGGAAGGGCCAAGGCCCTCCTCCGCGGCGGAGCCGGATTCCCCGGGGAAGATGATATCTCAATGATAAGGAGCTGAACCTCTTTGAAAAGTTTAGAAGAACTGAAGGCCATCCGGGAAAAGATGAAACGCCAGATGGACCTGCGGGAGAATGACGAGAACAGCATCCGCGTGGTGGTGGGCATGGCCACCTGCGGCATCGCCGCCGGAGCGCGCCCGGTGATGACCGCCTTCCTGGACGAGATCAACCGCCGGGGGCTGACCAACGTCACCGTGTCCCAGACGGGCTGCATCGGCGTGTGCCGGCTGGAGCCAGTGGCCGAGGTGTTCGTCCCCGGGGAGGAAAAGGTGACCTACGTGCGCCTGCGCCCGGAGATGGTGCCCTCCATCGTGGAGCAGCATCTGGTGAACCACAACGTGGTGCAGGACTACACCATCGGCGCGGCCGAATAACGGGAGGGAGGAAACACAAATGAGCCATATCCGAAGCCACATTATGGTGTGCACCGGCACCGGCTGCACCTCCTCCGACAGCCCCAAGCTCATCACCGCCTTTGAGGAGGAGCTGAAGCTGGAGGGGATGGACCAGGAGGTCCGGGTGGTCAAGACCGGCTGCTTCGGCCTGTGCGCCATGGGCCCCATCGTCATGGTGTTCCCCGAGGGGGCCTGCTACACCCGGGTCACCGTGGACGATGTCCACGAGATCGTGGCCGAGCACATCGTCAAGGGCCGCATCGTCACCCGCCTGCTCCACATGGAGGGGGAGGAGGGCGAGTCCGTCACGTCTCTGTCCGACACCCAGTTCTACAAGCACCAGCTGCGCATCGCCCTGCGCAACTGCGGCGTGATCAACCCCGAGTCCATCGACGAGTACATCGGCATGGACGGCTACACCGCCCTGGAGCGCATCCTCACCGAGAAAACCCCACCCCAGGAGATCATCGACGCGCTGAAGAAGTCCGGCCTCCGGGGCCGGGGCGGCGCGGGCTTCCCCACCGGGAACAAGTGGCAGTTTACCTACGACGCGGCAAGCCCCGATGGCACCAAGTACGTGTGCTGCAACGCCGACGAGGGCGACCCCGGCGCGTTCATGGACCGCTCCGTGCTGGAGGGCGACCCCTTCTCCGTCATCGAGGCCATGACCATCGCGGGCTACACCGTGGGCTCCAGCCAGGGCTATATCTACATCCGGGCCGAGTACCCCATCGCCGTCAAGCGGCTGGAGCTGGCCATCGCCCAGGCCGAGGAGTACGGCCTGCTGGGCGACGACATCCTGGGCTCCGGCTTCTCCTTCAAGCTGGAGCTGCGGCTGGGCGCGGGCGCGTTCGTCTGCGGCGAGGAAACCGCCCTCATCACCTCCATCGAGGGCCACCGGGGCGAGCCCCGGCCCCGTCCCCCCTTCCCCGCCGTCAAGGGCCTGTTCGGCAAGCCCACCCTGCTCAACAACGTGGAGACCTACGCCAACATCACCTGGATCCTCAACAACGGCTGGGAGAAGTTCGCCGCCATCGGCACCGAGAAGTCCAAGGGCACCAAGGTGTTCGCCCTGGGCGGCAAGATCACCAACACCGGCCTGGTGGAGGTCCCCATGGGCACCACCCTGCGCACCATCATCGAGGACATCGGCGGCGGCATCCCCAACGGGAAGAAGTTCAAGGCCGCCCAGACCGGCGGCCCCTCCGGCGGCTGCATCCCCGCGGAGCTCATCGACACCCCCATCGACTATGACTCCCTCACCGCCATCGGCTCCATGATGGGCTCCGGCGGCCTCATCGTCATGGACGAGGACAACTGCATGGTGGACATCGCCAAGTTCTTCCTGGAGTTCTGCGTGGACGAGTCCTGCGGCAAGTGCGTTCCCTGCCGGATCGGCACCAAGCGGCTGTATGACCTCCTCTGCAAGATCACCGACGGCAAGGGCACCCTGGAGGACCTGGACACCATCGAGGAGCTGTGCCACCACCTGAAGGACTCCGCCCTGTGCGCCCTGGGCCAGTCTGCCCCCAACCCGGTGCTGTCCACCCTGCAATACTTCCGGGACGAGTACGTGGCCCATGTGGTGGAGAAGCGGTGCCCCGCCGGGGTGTGCCGCAACCTCACCCGGTACATCATCGACCCGGGCAAGTGCAAGGGCTGTACCCTGTGCGCCCGGAACTGCCCGGTGGACGCCATCTCCGGCGCGGTGAAGGCCCCCCACGTCATCGACCAGAACAAGTGCATCCACTGCGGCCTGTGCCAGAACAACTGCCGCTTCGACGCCATCTCCAAAGCGTAAGGGAGGGAGGAATACACGATGGAACCCAAAATGGTTAATCTGAAAATCAACGACATCCCCGTCACCGTCCCCGAAGGGACCACGGTGCTGGAGGCCGCCCGGGCCGCGGGCTTCAAGATCCCCTCCCTGTGCTACCTGAAGGACGTGAACGAGATCGGCTCCTGCCGGATCTGCGTGGTGGAGGTAAAGGGTGCCCGCTCCCTCATGGCGTCCTGCGTCTACCCCGTCAGCGAGGGCATGGAGGTCTACACCAACACCCCCAAGGTGCGCCACTCCCGCCAGCTCTCCCTGGAGCTGATCCTGTCCAACCACCGGATGGACTGCCTCACCTGCGCCCGCAACGCCCACTGTGAGCTGCGGGACCTGGCGGCGGACCTCCAGATCGACGCGGTGCGCTACGCCAACGACCTGATGGTGCCCCAGATCGAGGCGTCTGCCCTCCATCTGGTGCGGGACAACTCCAAGTGCATCCTGTGCCGCCGCTGCACCGCCGCCTGCCGGAAGCACCAGTCCGTGGGCGTCATCGGCCCCAATGACCGGGGCTTCATGACCCACATCGGCTGCGCCTTCGACCGGGATCTGGCGGAGGCGGACTGCGTGTCCTGCGGCCAGTGCCTGGTGGCCTGCCCCACCGGGGCGTTGAGCGAGCAGGACTCCATCCCCGAGGTGTTGGCCGCCCTCCACGACCCCAGCAAGCACGTGGTCGTTGGCCCCGCCCCCTCCGTCCGGGTCACCCTGGGCGAGTGCTTCGATATGCCCATCGGCACCAACGTGGAGGGCAAAATGGTGTCCGCCCTGCGCCGCCTGGGCTTCGACAAGGTGTTCGACGTGGACACCGCCGCCGACTTCACCATCATGGAGGAGGGCACCGAGTTCCTGGACCGCCTCCAGAACGGCGGCAAGCTGCCCATGATCACCTCCTGCTCCCCCGGCTGGATCCGGTTCTGTGAGCAGCACTACCCCGAGTTCATCCCCTCCCTGTCCTCCTGCAAGTCCCCCCAGCAGATGTTCGGCGCGCTGGTCAAGAGCTACTACGCGGAGAAGGCGGGCATCGACCCCAAGGACATCTATGTGGTGTCCATCATGCCCTGCACCGCCAAGAAGTACGAGGTCAAGCGGGAGGAGCAGCGCATGGCCAACGGCTGTATGCCGGTGGACGCCTCCCTCACCACCCGGGAGCTGGCCCGGATGATCACCCAGGCGGGCATGATGTTCGACCACCTGCCCGACGGCGAGTTCGACCCCATGCTGGGCCTCTCCACCGGCGCGTCCGTCATCTTCGGTGCCACCGGCGGCGTGATGGAGGCCGCCCTGCGCACCGTGGCCGCCAAGCTCATGGGGGACGCCGACGCCCCCCTGGAGTTCCACGACGTCCGGGGCATCCAGGAGATCAAGGAGGCCAGCTACGAGCTGCCCGGCCGCACCGTGAAGGTGTGCGTGGCCTCCGGCCTGTCCAACGCCAAGATCGTGCTGGACGGCCTGAAGTCCGGCGAGCTGGACTATGACTTCATCGAGTTCATGGCCTGCCCCGGCGGGTGCGTCAACGGCGGCGGCCAGCCCCTGCACCCCTCCACCGTGCGCTCCTTCACCGATATGCGCACGCTTCGGGCCCAGGCCCTCTACCGCCAGGACGAGGGAATGCCCCAGCGGCGCAGCCACGAGAGCCCGGTGGTCAAGGAGGTCTACGAGACCTACCTGGGCGAGCCCGGCGGGCACAAGGCCCACGAGCTGCTCCACTGCACCTACGTGCCCCAGACGCGGTACCGCACCTGAGATTGATCGGCTTCCCCCCGGCTCTGCCGGGGGGAAGCCTTTTCGTTTCCGCGCCTCAGCTTTGGGGAATCTCCCGGCCTTGCCGGGGGATTTTTTTGCTTCTTAAAAAAATCTTACAATTCTCCCAGCTTGTTTCTTAACCCTCCGGATGTATACTATCTGTACCAACACAGGTAATACAGTTTAGAAGCGCGCAAGCGCAGCATCATCTGGAGGGAACGCTATGTCAATCCTGGAAGTCAATCATGTGCAGAAAATCTACTCCACCCGCTTCGGCGGCCACAAGGTAGAGGCCCTGGCCGATGTGTCCTTCGCCGTGGAGGAGGGAGAGTACGTGGCCATTATGGGCGAGTCCGGCTCCGGCAAGACCACCCTGCTGAACATACTGGCCGCTTTGGATAAGCCCACCAACGGCACCGTCCTGCTGGGCGGGCGGGATCTGGTCAGCCTCCGGGAAAAGGAGCTGGCCGCCTTCCGCCGGGACAACCTGGGCTTCGTGTTCCAGGACTTCAACCTGCTGGACACCTTCTCCCTCCGGGACAATATCCTGCTCCCCCTGGTGCTGGCGGGGAAGAAGTACCAGGAGATGGTGCGGCGGCTGGCCCCCCTGGCGGAGGCCCTGGGCATCCAGCCCCTGCTGGAAAAGTACCCCTACGAGGTGTCCGGCGGGCAGAAGCAGCGGTGCGCCGTGGCCCGGGCCCTCATCACCCAACCCCGGCTCGTGCTGGCCGACGAGCCCACCGGAGCGCTGGACTCCCGGGCGGCGGACAGCCTCATGGACCTGTTCACCAAGATTAACGCCGCCGGGCAGACGGTGCTGATGGTCACCCACTCCACCGCCGCCGCCAGCCGGGCGGGCCGGGTGCTGTTCATCCGGGACGGCCGGGTGTACCACCAGATCTACCGGGAAAACCGCACCGACGGGCAGATGTACCGCCTGATCACCGAGACGCTGACCCGGCTGGCCGACGGGGGTGAGAAGCGTGCGTAACGGACTTTACCCCAAGCTGGCGGCCCAGGGCATGAAGCAGAACCGCCGCTTCTTCCTCCCCTACCTGCTGGCCCTGGCGGGGCTTACCGCCGCCTTTTACGTCATGTCTGCCCTGTGCGCCGACCCCGGCGTGCTGGAGATGCGGGGCTTCGAATACGTGATGGTGATGATGCAGATCGGGATGTTTGTGGCGGGGGTGCTGTCCGCGGTGCTGCTGCTCTACATCAACAGCTTTTTGATGAAGCAGCGGAAGAAGGAGCTGGGCCTCTACAACATTCTGGGCATGGGCAAGGGGAATATCGCCCTGATCCAGTGCTGGGAGAGCCTGTTCACCGCCATCCTGGGCATCGGCGGCGGTCTTGTGCTGGGCGTGGCCTTCCACAAGCTGGCCACCCTGGCCCTGGTGCCCCTGCTGAAGTTCTCCATCCCCTTCCACGGCTCCGTTTCCCTGCCCGCCATGGTGGAGACGGCGGTGTTCTTCGGGTTTCTGCTCCTGCTGGCCCTGGCCCTGAACCTGTTCCGAGTGCGGCTGTCCAACCCCATCGAGCTGCTCCACGGCGGGAACGTGGGCGAGAAGGAGCCCCGGACCCGCTGGCTCATGGCGGCGGTGGGGGCGGCCTGCCTGGGGGCGGGCTACTTCATCGCCGTCACGGTCAAGGATCCCACGCTGGCTATGCTGCTCTACTTTCTGGCGGTGCTTCTGGTCATCATCGGCACCTACTGCCTGTTCACCGCCGGGAGCATCGCCCTGCTGAAGCTGCTGCGGAAAAACAAGGGCTATTACTACCAGACCGGCCATTTCATCGGCGTGTCCGGGATGCTCTACCGCATGAAGCGCAACGCGGTGGGCCTCGCCAACATCTGCATCCTGTCCACCATGGTGATGGTGATGCTGTCCGGCACCCTGGCCCTCTACCTGGGGCAGGGGGAGATCATCGCCGCCCGATACCCCGCCAGCTTCAACATAACCATAGGCTTCGATCCTTCCCGGGGGCAGCAGCCCAGCCTGGACGGGGCGGAACGGCTGGTGCGGAGCTTCGCGGCGGAGCACAGCGTCCCTGTGTCCGGCCTGCGCTCCGGGCAGTATCTGCAATTCGGCGGCAGCGAAACCCGGGAGGGCTACCCCTTCCCGGACTCCGTCCCCGGCTTCCTCACCGCCAGCAGCAGCGACAACACCCTCAACCGCACCTTCTTTGTCCTCACCGCCGCCGACTACGCGGGGCTGTCCGGACAGCCGTCGCCCGCCCTCGCCCCCGGCGAGCTTGCGGTCAGCGGCACCGGCCCCGCCCCCGGCCCCATCACCTTTACCGATGTGGAGGGCGGCTCCCTGCCCTTCACCGTCAGGGAAACCCTTCCCGCCCTGTCCATGTTCTCCGTCACCGACAGCATGAGCGAGCCCGTCTGCCTGGTGACGGCGGACGAGACGGACCGCACCGCCCTCCGGAACTTTGTGGGCTATGAGTTCACCCGGTACACCGCCCTGGTGCTGGCGGAGCTGGACTGCACCACCGAGGAGGAGCTGGCCCTGGTGGACGCCTGGTCGGACCGGACCATCAACGATGGGACCTTCTTTGACGGCACCGGGGACTGGGAATACTGGCGGGTGCAATCCCGGGCGGAGATGTCGGTGGACGGCTACGCCATGGCGGGGGGCTTCCTGTTCCTGGGCATCCTCCTGGGGATCATTTTCCTCATGGCCACGGTGCTGATCATCTACTACAAGCAGGTGTCCGAGGGCTACGAGGATCAGGGCCGCTTCGAGATCATGCGCAAGGTGGGCCTGAGCCAGCGGCAGGTGAAATCCTCCATCCGGGGGCAGGTGCTGATCGTGTTCTTCCTGCCTATCCTGGTGGCGGCGGTCCACATCCTGTTCGACTTCAACCTGGTGGCCCGTATGCTCACCATGTTCGGGGTGCGGAACGTCATGACGGTGGTTCTGTGCACCGGGGGGACGCTGGCGGCGTTCCTGGCGGTGTATGTGCTGGTGTACCTCCTCACCGCCCGCACCTATTACAAGATTGTAAAATAGTGGATTTTTGGCCCCTCCCGCCGTCGGGAGGGGCTTTTTCCGCCGGATTTTCCCATTTGCCCTTGACTTTCCGGGCGGACGCGCTATACTGTCGCTTTGGAACATCTTGCGCAAAGTCGAGGGATCGGGAATCATGTCAACGTTCAAGCAGTCCGGGGACGGCCGCGCCGCCCCCCTCACCCAAGGCTCCATCGTCCGCAGCATCGTCTCCTTCGCCCTGCCCATGCTGCTGGGCCAGTTCCTTCAGCAGCTCTACAACATGGCGGACGCCTGGGTGCTGGGGAATTTCGCCGACAACGGGGCCTTCGCCGCCGTCAGCTCCGGGGGGAACCTCACCTTTTTGATCATCGGCTTCTTCAACGGCATCGCCGTGGGCGGAGGCGTGGTGATCTCCCGGTATTACGGCGCGGGAGATGAGGAAAACGTGGCCCGGGCCATCCACACCACCTTCCTGTTCGGCGTCATCGCCTCCGTACTCTCCACGGCGGCGGGGCTGCTGCTGGTCCCCCAGCTGCTGGTCGCCATGAATACGCCGGATACCGTCCTGCCCTACTCCCTAATCTATTTCCGGATCTACTTCGGCGGGGTGTTCACCGTTATCCTCTACAATATCTGCATGGCGGTCATGCAGTCCCTGGGGGACAGCCTCCACCCCCTGTACTACCTGATGATCTCCTCCGTGCTGAACATGGGGCTGGATCTGCTCTTTGTGGCGGTGTTCCGCTGGGGCGTCGCGGGAGCGGCGGCGGCCACGGTGATCACCCAGGGCTTCAGCTTCCTCCTGTGCCTGCGGCGGATGTGCCGGGTGAAGGACTTCACCCGGCTGGATCTGCGCCGCCTGCGGCTCTATCCCGGCCTGCTGCCCCAGATCCTCCGGCAGGGCCTGCCCACAGGGGTGCAGAACGCGGTGATCAGCGTGGGCAATATCGTCATACAGAGCAATATCAACTCCTTTGGGGAGTTTGCCATGTCCGGCCACGGGGCCTATGTGAAGCTGGAGGGGCTGGTGTTCCTGCCCATCATGAGTATGTCCATGGCCCTGCCCACCTTCATCAGCCAGAACCTGGGGGCCAGGCAGTACGACCGGGCCAAAAAGGGCGCGGTGTTCGGCATCCTATCCGGCGTGGCGGTGGCGGAGCTCATCGGCCTGCTGTTCCTGGCGGCGGCCTCCCCCGCTCTGGGGGCCTTTGTGGACCAGCCGGAGGCCATACGCTTCGGCTCCATCCACGCCCGCACCGTGGCCCCCTTCTTTTGTATGCTGGCCTTCACCTACTGCGCCGGCGGGGTGCTCCGGGGGTGCGGACGCTCCTTTGTGCCCATGATCACCATGCTGGCCTTCTGGTGCTGTGTCCGGGTGACCTACGTTACCCTGGCGGTGCGGGCCTTCCCGGTGTTCCAGACCATCTCCTGGGCCTACCCCCTCACCTGGACGCTCAGCTCCATCGTGCTGCTGGTCTTTCTGCTGCGCTCCGACTGGACCCACTCCTTCGACCGGGCCGCGCCCCACGCCGCCTGACAAAACCGGGACGGACCGCATACCGCGGTCCGTCCCGGTTTCCGTTACGCCTTCTGGAAAAAGGCCACCGCCACCGCGCCGGGGCCTACGTGGGTGCCGATGGCTCCGCCCACGGTACTGACAGGCAGCTCCTCCACGTGATCCTGCCACAGCTGGACACTGTCGGCGATGTACTTCTGGAGCAGGCCGTCGTCCAGCCCGGTGTAGCCCAGGCGGTAGGGCCGCCCAAAGTCCACCCCGCTGGTCTTTTGGATCAGCTGGATCAGCAGGTTGTTCCCGTTCTTGGAGCCCCGGGCCTTGCCCAGCAGCACCACCTCGCCGTTCTCCACCGCCACCACCGGCTTGATGGACAGCAGTCCGCCCACCATGGCGATGGACGGGGAGATCCGCCCGCCCCGCTTCAGGTATTCCAGCGTGTCCAGCAGGGCCACCAGCCGGATGTCCTTCTTCTCCTGATCCAGCCGGGCGGAAAGCTGGGCGGCGTCCAGCCCCTGCCCCGCCAGATCCACCGCCCGCTCCACCAGGAGCCGCTGGCCGATGGTGACATTTTCGCTGTCCACCACCCAGACCTGCCCCGCAAAGCCCTCGGCGGCGATGCGCGCGCTCTGGTAGGTGCCCGACAGCTTGGAGGACAGGGTGACGCACACCACCGCCTCCCCGGCGTCCACGGCCCTTTGGAACGCCTCCTCAAAGGCGGCGGGGGCGATCTGGCTGGTGGTGGGCAGCTCCTCCCCCTCGATGAGCTTCTCGTAAAAGCGGTGGTGGTCCAGCTCCACCCCGTCCAAAAAGCTCTCCTCCCCGAAGGTGATGGTCAGGGGCAGGACGGTGAGATTGGGCGCATAGGGCGGCAGCATATCGCAGCCCGAGTCGGTGATGATCCGTATATTCATGGCTGGTTCCTCATTTCCTGATTTAGTTTTTCCTCAAAGAGGTTAAGAACCTGTATTCACAGCCGAATATGCCGTGTGGGCGAGGGGTTTTTTCGCCAGACAAGGCGCGTTTTCGCGGGAATACTTTGTGTATTTCAAGAAAACGCAACGCAGTATGGCGGAAAAAGACCCGTCCACACGGCGTTTGAGACTGTGAATACAGGTTCTAAGTAACCTTATCACAGGCCGTCCCGTTTTACAACCTGCAAATCCACCAAAAAAATGGGGACAGGCAAATTTTCCCCCGCCCCCGCATAGGCTCTCCCCACGGGGGTGAGGCCATGCTCAGGCTGCTGAGGCAAAAAAAGGTGCGGGACGCGCTGGCGGCGTCGGCTCTGCTGATCGCCACGGCCGCGCTGGTGATCTCCCCCGGCGAGGCCATCAACGGGGCTAAGGACGGGCTGGCCCTGTGCTTCAATGTGATCGTGCCCTCCCTGTTCCCTTTCTTCGTGCTGTCCTCCCTGGTGGTGGATCTGGGGCTGGCGGCCTACCTGGGCCGGGCGATGGAGGGTCTGATGCGCCCCCTGTTCCGGGTGAGCGGCTCCTGCGCGGCGGCGGTGGCCCTGGGCTTCATCGGGGGCTACCCCGTGGGAGCCCGCACCGCCCTCCAGCTCTACGAGCAGGGGCTGTGCTCCAAGACGGAGGCGGAGCGGCTGCTGGCCTTCTGCAACAACTCCGGCCCCGCCTTCATCCTGGGCGTGGTGGGGGCCGGGGTGTTCGGGGACAGCCGGGTGGGCCTGCTGCTCTACCTCACCCACGCCCTGGCGTCGCTGCTGGTGGGCCTCCTGTTCCGGTTCTACGGCGGGTGGGAGCGGCGGCGGGCCTGCGCCCCCCACCCCAAGCCCATCCAGACCGTCACCCTCCCCGCCGCCTTCACCGGGGCGGTGTCCCGGGCCTTGCAGAGCACCCTGAACATTTGCGCCTTTGTGGTGTTCTTCGCGGTGGTGCTGCGGCTGCTGTCCGCCTACGGCGCGCTGTCCGGGGCGGCGGCCCTGCTGTCCCTGGCGGGCTTCGAGGGAGAGTGGGCCAGGCGGCTGGTGGCGGGCCTGCTGGAGCTGTCCTCCGGGGTGGCCTCCCTCCAGGGGGGCGCGGGGCTGGCGGGGCGGGTGTCCATGGCGGCGTTCATGCTGGGCTGGGCGGGGCTTTCCGTCCACTGCCAGGTGCTGTCCTTCCTGGTGGACAGCGGTCTGTCCGCCCGGGTGTACCTGGCGGGCAAGCTGTGCCACGGGCTCATCGCCGCCGCCCTGACCTGGGGGTTGACCCGGCTGTTCCCCCTGTCCGCCCCGGTGGCGGACTACCTGGTGGAGCAGACCGAATCCATCGCCGCCCTGGACTTCTCCACCGCGCTGGCGGCCTCCACCCTGGCGGCATTGGCGGGCTGGCTGATTTTGGCGTGGCTGTGCGGACCGCTGCTGCGAAAAAGTTGTGGAAAATCCCGGCGGCATGGTGTATAATCAAGAAGCGCGGAGACGTGCGGAGCAGCGGGCTAACTCTGGAGCGGAGGAAAAAGCCCAAGGAGGGCCGCAGGCCCGGATGGGTTTTTCCGCAGTCGGAGGAGTTAGAACCGCGTCGCGCAGCCGCCGCAGCGTGACCAGGAAAGCCATCTAAGGAGGCCCCGCCCATGCTGTTTGAAAAGGATATGGACCCCCGCTGCGCCTACTGCCAGCGGGGCACGCCCCTGGAGGACGGCCGGGTGATGTGCGTGAAGAAGGGCATCGTGTCCGCCTCCGGAGCCTGCCGCCGGTTCCGGTACGACCCCCTGAAGCGGGTGCCCCCCAAGCCCCTGGCCGCCTCCTTCGCCCACCTGAAGGACGAGGATTTTACGCTATAAGAACCTGTATTCACAGCCGAATATGCCGTGTGGGCGAGGGATTTTTTCGCCAGACAAGGCGCGTTTTCGCAGGAATACTTTGTGTATTGCAAGAAAACGCAACGCAGTATGGCGGAAAAAGACCCGTCCACACGGCGTTTGAGGTTGTGAGTGCAGGTTATAAGGAGACACACGCGATGGGACACGCGATGGACGCAGACAAGCGGTGGCTGGCCTGGGCGGTGGAGCTGCAAAGCCTTGCCCAGGCCGGACTTACCTATGGCAAGGACGGCTTCGATCTGGAGCGGTACGCCCGTATCCGGGAGATCTCCGCCGAGATCCTGGCCCATATGACCGGGCTTCCCGTGGAAAAGGTGACGGGCCTGTTCTGCAATGAGACGGGTTACCAGACCCCCAAGCTGGACACCCGGGCCGCCGTGTTCCAGGAGGGCAAAATCCTCCTGGTGCGGGAGCGGGACGGGCGGTGGGCCTTGCCCGGGGGCTGGTGCGACGTGAACGTGTCCGTGGGGGAAAACACCGTCAAGGAGGTCAAGGAGGAGGCGGGGCTGGACGTGATCCCCCGGCGGATCATCGCCGTCCAGGACCGGGCGAAGCACAACCTTCCGGTGTACGCCTACGGCGTGTGCAAGATCTTCGTCCAGTGCGACGCCGCCGGCGGGCAGTTTACGCCCAACCTGGAGACCACCGAGGCCCGCTATTTTCCCCCGGATCAGCTCCCCCCGCTGGCGGAGGAGAAGAACACCCCGGCGCAGGTCGCCCTGTGCTTTGAGGCATACCGCTCCGACACCTGGGCTACCCACTTCGACTGAGGCAAAACGCCCCGCCCGGAAAAACCGGGCGGGGCGGAATTTTATCTGTCAGGCTTCGTCCTCGATCAGGCCGTAGCCGCCGTCGTTGCGCTTGTAGACCACGGCGAACGCGCCGCCGTCCTCGTCCTTGAAGGCGTAGAAGCTGTGGCCCAGCAGATCCATCTGCAAAATGGCCTCGTCCACCGTCATGGGCTTGATGGGGAACTTCTTGGTGCGCACCACCTGGAAGTCGTTCTCCTCCACGTCGGGCACAAAGGAGGTCTCCTCCCCCGCCTCCGGCTGGACAAACGCGCCCTGGCGCAGCCGCTTCTCCAGGCGGGTCTTGTGCTTGCGCAGCTGACGCTCCATGGAGGTCACCGCCGCGTCCACCGACGCGAACATATCCGATGTACTCTCCGCCACCCGCAGGATGGTGCCCCCGGAACGGATGGTAAGCTCCACCTTATTCCGGTCCTTCTCCACGGAGAAGACCAGGTTGGCCTCCGCCTCATTCTTAAAATAGCGGTCCAGCTTGCCCACCTTTTTCTCGGCGTAGTTGTGGAGGGACTTGGGCAGATTGACCTTCTTGTCTGTGAACGTGAACTTCATATGCTCAGCTCCTTTCGCCCAAAAGGGCGCAACGTTGGGGGAAAGAACGCCCCCTGTATGAGGGTATTATACCATAGCCTTCCAACATATGCTATACCTTTTTGGCATTTTTCACAAAAAGTTTTCAGTCCTCCAGCTCCCGTCCGTCCAACAGCACATGGACGGCCCTGCTGCGCCAGTGGAAGGGGTGCCCGTCCATCACCACGATGTCCGCATCCTTGCCGGGGGACAGGGAGCCCAGGCGGTCCCCCGCCCCGGCGATGCAGGCGGCGTTGATGGTGATGGCGGCCAGGGCCTCCTCCTCGTCCATCCCCGCCCGGGCGGCCATGGCGGCGCAGAAGGGCAGCAGGGCGATGGGGGTCTCCGGGTGGTCGGTGCAGATGGCCACCTGCACCCCCGCCCGGGCCAGTATAGCCGTGTTCTCCATGGTGAGCCGCCCCAGCTCCGGCTTGCAGCGGTCCATGAGGAAGGGCCCGGTGATCACCGGAACCCCTTCCCTCGCCAGGAAGTCCGCCACCAGATGGGCCTCGGTGCCGTGGACGATCACGCAGTCCAGGCCGAACTCCTTGGACAGGCGCACGGCGGTGACGATGTCGTCCGCCCGGTGGGCGTGGAAGTGGGCGGCCAGCCGTCCCCCCACCACCGGGCGCAGGGCGTCCAGCCGGGCGTCGAACTCCGGGCCGTCCGCGCCGCCGTCCGCCTGGGCAAGGTCCCACTTCAAGCTGTAGTCCAGGGCCTTTGTGAGCTGCTCCCGGATCAGGGCGGCGGAGGCCATCCGGGTGGCGGGACCGTGGTCCTTGTGGACGCCCTTGGGGTTCTCCCCCAGCGCGAATTTCATGGACGCCGGGGCCCGCACCGCCATCTGGTCGATCACCCGCCCCGCCGTTTTCACCAGCACCGACTGCCCCGCGATGGGGTTGGCGGAGCCGGGCCCGGTGAGGACGCAGGTGATCCCCGCCTGCCGCGCCTCCCGGAAATACTGGTTCATGGGGTCCACCCCGTCCAACGCCCGGAGCTGGGGAGTGCAGGGGGCGGGACTCTCGTTCAGGTCGTCCTCCTGGGCCGCCCCGCCGTACAGGCCCACGTGGCAGTGGGCGTCGATAAAGCCGGGGAGGATATGCCCCCCCTTGGCGTCGATGATCCCGTCGGCGTCCCCCGCTCCGGGCAGGTCAGACATGGGGCCGACCCGGACAATCCGGGTGCCCTCCGTCTGGACGAAGCCGCTGGGAATGGTGCCCACCTCCATGGTGTGGACGGTTCCGTTGACGATCAGCATCCATCATTCCTCCTCTGTCACCCTTCGACAGTCTTTTGCCCGCCGTTGTGGTACACTGTACTGGCGGAGGGCCACCTGCGGCCCGTCCGCGGCATGGGGCCGACCCATGCGGTCATTCCATTCTCCCGCGCAAATAGACCCCTTGGCTCTTTTCCTGTTTGGGAAAAGAGCCGATTTTTTTGCCCCCTCACGCAGGAGGGCAAACGCAAAGGGGGACGCTTCCGCGCCCCCCTACTTGATTATTTCCTTCCGCCCCTCCGGCTCCCCCGCTTCTCGTTCATGTGCAGCTCCGACAGCTTACTGTCCGAGCTGGCCATAAACTGCTTGAGCTGATCCTCAAAGCTGGCCGGACCCCGGGGCTGGGCCGGCTCCGGCACGAAGCCGCCCCGTCCTGGACCGGGCCTGCGGGCCGGGCGGTGCTCCCCCTCCGGGCGGGGATGGGGATTGGGGCCCCCGGGCCGGGGGCCGGGACGCCGCTCCGGGCGGGGGGGCGGCGGGGCCGCCTGCTTGATGGACAGGTTGATGCGGTTGTTCGCGTCCACGCCGATGACCTTCACCTTGACTTCCTGTCCCTCCGCCAGGTGGTCGTGCACGTCGTTCACGTAGGAGTACGCGATCTCAGAAATGTGCACCAGGCCGGAACGGTTGCCGGGCAGCGACACAAACGCGCCGAAGTTGGTGATCCCAGTCACCTTTCCGTCTAAGATAGAGCCGACTTCAATCCCCATAAATCTCTTTTTTCCCTCTCAGTATGTATGGATTTTTCCCACGGAAGCCAGTTGTCACGCTGCGAAGCGGCCAGGTTCTCACCTTCGGCTCGGTCGTGCGGTAGACGTGTGCCACTGGCACACACCGCCGCTCAGCCGCTTTCCGCTTCTCCGCGCTTCTACTTCGACGAATCGACAAACTCGATCTCGTCCGGCTCCAGCAGGCCCAGCCTACTTCTGGCGATGTCCGCCAGGTACTCCGGGTCGCCGCTGTGGGCGATATCGTCCGCCAGGGCGGCGTTGGCCTCCCGCTGCTCCTCCACCTGGCGGGCCAGCTCGTCCCGCGCGCTTCGGGCCTCGGTCAGCTTTGCCTGGGTGGACAGCAGGCCGGCGGCCAGAACCGCCAGCAGCACCAGCACCAGCAGCTTTGTGGCAATGCCCGCGCGTTTGACCCTCATCTGTCGCCGCCCCCTCTCCTCCGTACTTGGCAAAACGGTGTATCATATTTATTTTATACCATTCCAGCCAATTTTGAAAGTGTTTTTTTCGGTTTTTTAAAAAATTTTTTCCGGCCCGCCCCGCGGCCCGGGCCGGGGCCGTCAAAAAGCTCCACACCGCCCGCACAATGCCCGCCAGCCACAGCAGCACCGGGAGCACCAGACGGCTCAGCGTCACAAAATACAGGCCGCCCCCCAGCAGGAAGGCCAACATATGGTACAGATGCACCTCGCCGCTGTCCCGCAGCAGGGTGAGGGCGAACAGGGCCGCCACCGCCGCCAGCCAGAACAGCAGATCCAGCACGAAGGCCAGCGCGGCCAGCCGGATGCTCCGGCGCAGGGTGCGCATCCCATCGTAGAGCAGGCCCAGCGCAGCCCCCAGCAGGAAGCCCTGCCCAAACACCACCGCCTGCCCCGCGATATCAACGTGCATGGATCAGCGCAGCAGCCGGGCCAGGAACCCGCCCCGGCTCCCCCCCGCGTCGTCCTCGTAGCTGATGGCGTCGATGTCGCCCTCCACCTTCAGATCGCCCCCGTCCAGGGACAGCTTCTCGATGTGCAGGTTCTCCCCGGACACCACCATGGCCCCCTTGGAGGTGGACAGCACGATGGTGGTCTCGTCGAACCGCTCCACGTCCTCCACCCCGGACACCGTCAGGCTTTTCCGCTCCTCGATCACCACATGGTGGGGGGCGGACAGGCCGCCTTCATACGCCATGGAACCATCTCCCTTATCAAGATAGTTCCATATATATGGGGTTTGTCCCAGGATTATGAGTGGAAATCAAGGCTCGGGGGGCGTTTCCTCCGCCGCCGGGGCGGGCGTCCTGGCCCGCAGGTCCTGCTTCAGCAGGGTGTAAGCCACCGCCGCCAGGGGGACGCTCACCACCATGCCCAGCAGGCCCAGCAGGGAGCCGCCCACCGTCACCGCCGCCAGCACCCAAATACCTGGCAGGCCCATGGACGTGCCCACCACCCGGGGATAGATCAGGTTCCCCTCCAGCTGCTGGAGGCACACCAGGAACACCAGGAACCACACCGCCTGCCAGGGGTCGATCATCACCAGCAGCAGCACCGCCAGCACCGCCCCCAGGTAGGCCCCCGCGATGGGAATCAGGGCGAACACCCCTACCGCCACCGAGATCAGGGGCGCGTAGTCGAACCGGAGGACGCACATACCCAGGAAGCACAGGCTACCCAGGATGCAGGCCTCAACCATCTGGCCGTTGACGTACTTGGAGAAGGTGTCCGCCGTGAGCCGGGTGACGGACAGCACCGTGTCCGCCGCCTTCCCCGGCAGGTAGGCCCGAACCAGACGGCGGCATTGGGCCGTCAGCCGGGGCCCGCCGGACAGCATATAGATGGAGAATACGAAGGAAATCACCCCGGTCACCACCCCCGAGATCAGCACGCCGGTCATGCCGATGAGGTGGGGCAGGGTGTTGGTGAGGGCGTCCAGCGCGCCGGTGAGCAGGTTTTTCAGCGAGTCGCTGATCCCCGCCGACAGGTCCAGATTGGCCAGCTGTTCCAGCTCCAGCTTGGCCGCCAGCCAGTCGAACAGCTCCTGGAAGTTGGCGGCGTAGGCGTTCAGGTTGCCGATGAACATCTCGATGCTGTGGGTCAGCTCGGGCACCACCAGGGCCACCAGGGCCGTCACAAAGGCCGCCACGATGAGATAGGCCGTGGCCGCCGCCAGGGGGCGGGCCGCCCCTTGGGCCTTGCCGGGCAGGGCCTTTTCATACAGCCGCGCGAAGAAGTTACAGGGACGGTTGAGAATGAAGGCGATGACGCCGCCGATGATCAGGGGCTGGAACGCGGCGAGCACCCCGCCCAGCCAGCCCGTCACCGCGTCGATCTTCACGATCACCGCCACCAGCACCACCGCGTAGGTGATGAGCAGGATCAGGCTGCGAAACAGTTTTTTGTCCATGACACACCCTCCGTCATTCGGCCCCGGGGACTTCCCCGGCCCGCCTGTGCCGGAGCCAGTCCGGCAGACGCCGCTTTACCTGCCCGGACACACCGTCGGGAAGATCGTCCAGCGAGAAGAACCGCAGGTCGTCCACCTCGCCCTCCTGACAGGTCAGCGTCCCCGACCAGTCCCGGCAGGCGTAGGCAAACTCCACATTATATACCTCGTCGCCGTTGGGGTAAAAGTAATGCTCCTCCGGGCCGGCGTACACGCCGTACCGCTCCAGAGTGCCCGCCGTCAGCCCCGTCTCCTCCAGCAGCTCCCGGCGGGCGGCCTCCTCCGGCGACTCCCCCGGCTCCATGGAGCCTGCGGCGGAAAAGCTCCACTGATGGTTGTCGCTCCTGAGCTGAAGCAGGACCCGGCCCTGCCCGTCCTCCACAAACACGCTGGAACCCACCTGAATCAGGGGGCGGTGGCCCACGTAGGCCCGCAGATCCATGATATAGCCCATAACAGCCTCCCGGCGGTTTTAAACTGCTCCCTAACCGCTCCCTCCCAGTGTACCACGGGGGAGCGTCCCCGTCAATTTAAGAATTTCGGAAGACGGGCCGCACGTCGTCGCCTCTGGCCCGCTCCAGGTCGATCCGCTTCTTCCGATCGGAGGCCCGGGCCAGCATATCCCGCAGGGCCTCCACGTCCCCCGCCTCCATGGCCTGGCGGTACTGCCCCATCCGGTTCTCCAGCGTCCGCACCACCTGGGTCAGCGCGGGGGCGTTGAGGGAAAAGAGCTGTACCCACATGGCGGGGTCCAGAGCCGCCACCCGGGTGCAGTCCCGGAAGGAACCGCCCTCGAAGCCCTGGCAGGCGAACAGCTCGTCGTTGTCGCACACCGACAGGGCGATGACGTGCATGAGCTGGCTGGTGTAGGCGATCATGGCGTCGTGCCGCTCCGGGGTGGTCTCGATCACGTCCCCGAAGCGGCAGTGGGCCGCCATCCGCCGCAGGAGGGCCAGATGCTCCGGGGTGGAGCGGGGGCCGGGGGTGACGATGAAGTGGGTGTTGCGGAACAGCCCCCCCTCGGCGTTGGCAATGCCGGACACCTCCTTGCCCGCCATGGGGTGGCAGCCGATGAAATCCACCCCGTCCGGCAGGCAGGCCGCGGCCTCCATGACGGCGGTTTTCACGCCGCACACGTCGGTGACCAGCGCGCCGGGCTTGAAACGGTCCTTATGCTCCTTCAGGAATCCGGTGATCCCCGCCGGGTCCTGGCAGAGTACCACCACGTCCGCCCCGGGCAGCTCCGGCCCGGGGCCGGGGGCAATCCGGTCTCCCGCCCCCTTTTCCGCCGCCTGCTCCCGGACGGCGGGGGACCGGTCCGTCCCCACGATCTCAAAGTCCTCGAAGCCCCGGAGGGCCATGGCAAGCGAGCCGCCGATGAGGCCCAGGCCCACCACTAAAATTTTCTTCATTTCCAACACCCCGCATTGACTCCATTTTTAAATGTGTATCTGAAAGGAGCAAAAGTCAAAGATCCCGCCGCCCTGCTTCAGCTTTCCATCCCTGTCCAACTGCCGGAACGCGGCCTCGACCTCTCCGATCCGTGTCGCGGGAATGTCCAGCCGATGGTGTCCCGGCAGCACCCGCTTCACATCCATCCGGCCGATCCTCTGCACCGACCGGAAAAACAACGCCGGATCTGTGGTGGGATAAAAAGCGTCCAGGCAGCCCTCATAAATCAGATCCCCGGCATACAGGAGTCCCCGCTCCGGCTCATAGAAGCAGCAGTGCCCCGGCGAGTGGCCCGGTGTGTGGATGACGGTCACTGTCCTGCCGCCCAATTCAAATTGTGAGCCGTCCCGAAACACAATCTGGGGCCTGCCCTGGAAAACCCGGTACCGCTCCGGGTCAAGGCCCGCCGGGAACGCGCATGGCTTGGCTGTGAGGTTTTGCCTTACAACCTGTGGGGGAAGCGGGAACCGCCCGTCCAGCCAGTCCTGCTCCTGCTCGTGTACGGCGATGGTGTCAAAGCACCCGTGCCCGCCAATGTGATCCCAATGGACATGGGTGGTAACCACCGTCATGGGAAGCCGGGTCACCGTCCGAACCACGGCCCCTATGTCCGCCACCCCCAGCCCCGTGTCAATCAGCAGGGCCCGCTCCGTTCCCAGCAGCAGATAGCAATGGGTCTCCTCCCAATGCCGGTACTCGCTGATGGCGAAGGTGTCCCCATCCAGCCGCTCAATGGTGAACCAGTCCCCCATGTCACAGCTCCCGGCCCACGCAGGCGGCCAGGGGGCGCAGCTTGTCCATCATCGCGCCGAACTCGTCCGGCGTCACCGACTGCGCCCCATCGCACAGGGCGCAGGACGGGTTGTTGTGCACCTCGATGATCAGGCCGTCCGCCCCGGCGGCCACCGCCGCCATGGCCATGCGCTCCACCATCCACGCCTTGCCGCAGGCGTGGGACGGGTCCACCACCACAGGAAGGTGGCTCTGCCGCTTCACCGCCAGCACCGCCGACAGGTCCAGGGTGTTGCGGGTGTACGTCTCGAAGGTGCGGATGCCCCGCTCGCACAGGATCACGTTGGGGTTTCCCCCCGCCATGATGTATTCCGCGCTCATCAGCCACTCCTCGATGGTGGAGGACAGCCCCCGCTTCAGCAGGATGGGCTTGTTGGTCCTGCCCACCTTTTTCAGCAGGTCAAAGTTCTGCATATTCCGCGCCCCGATCTGGATCACGTCCACCGCCTCCTCAAACAGGGGGAGCTGATCCGCGCTCATCAGCTCGGACACGATGGGCAGGCCGGCGGCCTTCCGGGCCTCGTCCAGCAGGAGGACGCCCTCCACCCCCTTGCCCTGGAAGGCGTAGGGGGAGGTACGGGGCTTGTAGGCCCCGCCCCGCAGGGCCGCCGCCCCGGACTGCCGGACGGACCGGGCCACTTCCAAAATCTGCCCCTCGCTCTCCACGGAGCAGGGCCCGGCGATAACCGCCAGCTTCTTCCCGCCGATGGACACGCCGCCGCCGATGTCAATGACAGAGTCGTCTGGGTGGTACTTGCGGTTGGCCTTCTTGTAGGGCTCGCTCACCCGCATGACCCGCTCCACGCCGGGGAGCTGGGCCAGGGTCTCCTGGTTCAGCCCGCCCGCGTCGCCCTCCGCGCCTAAAATGGTGGTCTCGCTGCCTTTGGACACCATGACGCGGACGCCGCCCGCCTCCATGGCCTGGACGGCCTGATCCAGCTGTTCCGGCGTAAAGCCGTGCTTCATAATCACTACCATTGTGGATTCTCCCCTTCTGAATTGATTTCCTGCCGTCACGCCGCGCCCGCGCCCGCCGGGTTCAGGCTCCGCGTTTCCGCAAAAAAAGCGGCCGCCCCCTCGGGGCCGCCGCGCAAACCGTGCCGCACCGCCGCTCAAGGGCATGACAAAACGCCGCTACCGTAATAGCGGTAATAGCCATGCCCATAGCTCCGGTGATCCATGCTTGCTGCCTCCTTTCGGCTACTTGTGGATACTCTACCACTTTCAAGCATAAAAGTCAAGGGGGAAATTTGAGGGGACGCCCGCCTTGGGCGTCCCCCCCTTTTCAGTCCAGCTTCCCCAGACGGTCCAGCACCGTCATGGTGCGGCAGAATTCCTCGGACACGTTCAGCACATCCGACCCCGTGCCCCTCAACGCCCCGGCCTCCACCAGCTTCTCCACCGTGGGGCGGTAATACTCGGGCACCTCGTCCAGCGTCTTGTAATACTTCATCTCATCATCCTCCTCCGGATCAGGCTTCGGGCCGGGGTCAGGCTCCGGCTCCGGCTTAGGGGCCAGCTCCGCCGCCACATCGGCCCGGAAATCGTCCATGCTCTTGCCATGGCGGGGGAACCAGTGCTCCACATCGGCGTGGCCGGAGGCCACCCCCCGGCGGTAGCCCTCGCTGTGGCAGATCACCACCCCGTCCGCCAGCGGGTCCAGGCCGCAACTTTTGCACAGGTGGGCCGTCAGCTCCACCGCCTCCCGGTACACCAGCTTGAAATAGGTCGGGTCGGTCAAGCCGTCCTCGCAGATCTCAAAGCTGATGTGGGTGTTGTTCGCGCTGCCGCCGCTGGTGCCGGTGCCCGCGTGCCAGCCCCGGTGGGTCCAGGGCAGGGTCTGCACCGACGCGACAGATCCGTCCGCCAGCTGCCCGATGAAGCCGTGGACGCACACGTCCAGCCCCGGGCGGTTCCAGTGGTTTCCGTTCTTGTTCCGGCCCAGCTGGGCCATGAGCGCGGCGTAGTCCCCGTCCCCGCCCTTCACGGGCTGGACGTACCGCCGCAGGGTGGGATTGTCCGCTCCGGTGGAGTGTACCATCACCCCCTTGGGCTTGATGCCGCGCTTTGTCCTGAAGCAGTCGTTGTCGGTCAAAATACACTGGATCAGCTTCACTGTCCGTTCACCCCGCTTTGCAGCTTCCGCTCCGACTGGGTGCCGAAGTAGAAGGCGATGATGACGGTATACACCGTCATAAAATCCTGGCTGACCTCCCCGGTGAACGCCAGAAAGGCGAACACCGCCGTCAACGCCAGCGTCACCAGCGACTTGACGCACAGCAGCCGGGCCAGCCGGTGAAGCAATACCTCTTTCATTCAATTCCCCTCTCTGTCTTCACAGATTGTCCTTCCGGGGCCTGCGGCCCCTCAACCACAGCTATGCGCCCCGCCCCGCCGCCGTGCCTGTCCGCCCCGCCCCGTCCACAGCCTCCACCGTACCGCCCCCCTTCGGGACATACGAATTTTTCCGCAGACTGTTGCCCTTTTGGATACAAGGTGATATAATATCTTGCCAATTACTTCAAAGCCGGGAGGGTTCCCCATGTAATCTTAGAGCCTGTTTAAAATCTATCAAAACGCCATCCCGGCACATCTTTTTCCGCTGGGCCGCGTTGATTTGACTGGAAATACACAAAGTATTCCTGCGTCAAATCGCCTTGCCCAGCGAAAAAATCCGCGCCTGTCTGGCATTCCGCCAGATTTTAAACAGGCTCTTAGAAGCTGTATTCACAAACTCAATCACAATGGAGGGATCATCCCATGCCGCAATACGAATCGGAAATCAACAGAAGAAGAACCTTCGCCATCATCTCCCACCCCGACGCGGGCAAAACCACCCTGACGGAGAAATTCCTGTTGTACGGGGGAGCCATCGCCCAAGCAGGGGTGGTGAAGGGCAAGAAAAACGCCCGGGCCGCCACCTCCGACTGGATGGAGATCGAAAAGCAGCGGGGCATCTCCGTCACCTCGTCCGTCATGCAGTTCCAGTATGACGGCTTCTGCATCAACATACTGGACACCCCGGGCCACCAGGACTTCTCCGAGGACACCTACCGCACCCTGATGGCGGCGGACTCCGCCGTCATGGTCATCGACGCCGCCAAGGGCGTGGAGGCCCAGACCCGGAAGCTGTTCAAGGTGTGCGCCATGCGGGACATCCCCATCTTCACCTTCATCAACAAGATGGACCGGGAGGCCCGGGACCCCTTCGAGCTGTGCCAGGAGCTGGAGCACGAGCTGGGCATCGACACCTACGCCGTCAACTGGCCCATCGGCTGCGGCAAGGCGTTCCAGGGGGTGTACGACCGGGAGCGGAGGCGGATCATCCATTTCACCTCCAACGGCGGCTCCAAGGCCGCCACCGCCACCGAGATCGGCCTGGACGACCCCGAGCTGGCCAATCTGATCGGCCAGTCCTACCGGGATCAGCTCAACGACGAGATCGAGCTGCTGGACGGAGCCTCCTGCGAATTCGACATGGACCGGGTGCGCCATGGCCAGCTGTCCCCGGTGTTTTTCGGCTCCGCCCTCACCAACTTCGGCGTGGCGCCCTTCCTGGAGGACTTCCTGCGCATGACCACCGCCCCCCTGCCCCGCACCGCCGGGGACGAGCTGGTGGACTCCTTTGACGACGGCTTCTCCGCCTTCGTGTTCAAGATCCAGGCCAACATGAACAAGGCCCACCGGGACCGGATCGCCTTCATGCGGGTGGTGTCCGGCAAATTTGAGGCGGACAAGGAGGTCTACCACGTCCAGGGCGGCAAAAAAATCAAGCTCTCCCGGCCCCAGCAGCTCATGGCCGCCGAGCGGGAGATCATCGAGGAAGCCTACGCCGGGGACATCATCGGCGTGTTCGACCCGGGCATCTTCTCCATCGGGGACACCCTGTGTATGCCGGGGCACAAATTCCAGTTCGACCCCATCCCCACCTTCGCCCCGGAGCACTTCCGCCGGGTGCGGCCCCTGGACACCATGAAGCGCAAGCAGTTTCTCAAGGGCATGGAGCAGATCGCCCAGGAGGGCGCGATTCAAATATTCAAAACCCCCTACTCCGGCATGGAGGAGGTCATTGTGGGCGTGGTGGGCACCCTGCAATTCGACGTGCTGGAATACCGCCTGAAAAACGAATACGGCGTGGACCTGTACGCCGAGGGCCTGCCCTACGAGTACCTGCGCTGGCTCCGCCACGAGGGGGACGAGCCCCTGCGGGCGGACGACCTCACCCTCCCCGGGGACGCCATGCTGGTGGAGGACTACCGTCAGAACCAGCTGCTGCTGTTCGCCTCCCAATGGTCCATCAACTGGACGGCGGAGCGGAACAAGGCCGTCACCCTGTCCGAGTTCGGCGGGGCCAAATTTTAAGCCAAACCATAAAAGGACGGCGGTTCTCACGAACCGCCGTCCTTTTCCGCACACAGCCGGGTTTTTCCTCATAGGATGGGCAAAAGGAGGGCAAAGCCATGGCAAACACCTACTTACTCAGCGACCCGTCCAAGCGTTACTTATGCTGCTACTACCAGATTCTGGACGAGATGATCCAGGGCATCACCACCGCCAAGCTCACCCGGAGCCTCTCCCACAACTTCATCGTCCAGATGATCCCCCACCACCAGGCCGCCGTCCGGATGTGCCGGAACCTCCTGCAATACTCCGACGACGGGGCCGTCCGCCGCCTGGCCCAGCGGATCACCGACCAGCAGACCCAGGGCCTCCAGGCCATGGAGGGGCTTCTGCCCGACTGCGGGCAGCCCGCCAATCCCCAGATGGACCTCCGCCTGTGCCACCGGCGGACGGAGCTGATCCTCCGGGAGCTGTTCTCCCAGATGGGCTCCGCCCCGGAGGGGAACCGGCTGGACCTGGTGTTCCTACGGCAGATGATCCCCCACCACCTGGGGGCGGCGCGGATGGCCCAGAACACCCTGCGCTATCAGGTTGCCACCGGGCTGGCCCCCGTGCTGCGCTCCACCATCGACACCCACTGCAAGGAGGTCCGGCAGATGCGGGCTTTACTCCGGCGGATGGGCTGTCAAACCGTGTAGCTTGCTTTTGGGGACGGTTTCTGCTATACTGATGGCTCACGGCGTTACCGCCATGAAGGACGACAGAGAAAGGAAGTGACGCCTTATGTGGGCGGAGCAAAGCGTATTTTATCAAATCTACCCCCTGGGTTTCTGCGGGGCCCCCACGGAGAATGACGGCGTGACCGTCAGCCGCATCGGCAAAATCGGGGATTGGGCCGGACATATTCAGAAGCTGGGGGCGGACGCAGTCTATCTGTGCCCCATCTTCGAGAGCGACCGCCATGGCTACGACACCCGGGACTACCGGAAGATCGACTGCCGCCTGGGCACCAACCAGGACTTCGCCCAGGTGTGCGAAACCCTCCATGAGCACGGCATCCGGGTGGTGCTGGACGGGGTGTTCAACCACGTGGGCCGGGGCTTCTGGGCCTTCCGGGACGTGCAGGAGAAGCGGTGGGACTCCCCCTACAAGGACTGGTTCCACATCAGCTTTGACGGCAATTCCAACTACAACGACGGCTTCTGGTACGAGGGCTGGGAGGGCCACTTCGAGCTGGTCAAGCTGAACCTCCGCAACCCCGCCGTGGTGGACTACCTGCTGGACACGGTGAAGTTCTGGGTGGAGGAGTTCGGCATTGACGGCCTGCGGCTGGACGTGGCCTACTGCCTGGACAAGGATTTCCTCCGCCGCCTGCGCTCCTTCTGCGATGGGCTGAAGCCGGAGTTCTTCCTGGTGGGCGAGACCCTCCACGGGGATTACAACCAGTGGGTCAATGATGAAATGCTCCACTCCTGCACCAACTACGAGTGCTATAAGGGGCTGTATTCCAGCTTCAACTCCATGAACCTGTTTGAGATCGTCCACTCCCTGAAGCGGCAGTTCGGCCCGGAGCAGTGGACGCTGTATAAGGGCAGGCACCTGCTGTCCTTTGCCGACAACCATGACGTCACCCGTGTGGCGTCCATCCTCCAGAACCCCGAGCACCTGCCCCTGCTGTACGGAGTGCTGTTCGGGATGCCGGGGATTCCCTGCCTGTACTACGGCAGCGAGTGGGGGGCCAAGGGGGACAAATCCCAGGGGGACGACGCCCTGCGCCCCTGCTTCGACGGGCCGGAGTGGAACGGCCTGACGGATACCCTGGCCGCCATGGTCAAGGCCCGCCGGGAGAGCGAGGCCCTGTGCTGGGGCGACTTCCACGATGTGGTGCTCACCAACAAGCAGGCCATCTTCCAACGCCGTACCGACGGCGAGCGGGTGCTGGTGGCGGTGAACGCGGACAGCCAGCCCTACACCGCCCACTTCGACGCGGGGTGCGGACAGGCGGTGGATCTGCTCACCGGGCAGCCCCACGACTTCGGTGGCGGCAGCGAGCTGCCCCCCTACAGCGTGGCTTTTTGGAGGTGCGAGCGGTAGCTTCCGCTCCTGCGTCAGACGGCAAAACGGCCCGGAAGCGGTGCTTCCGGGCCGTTTTGCATTGTTGTCACTTTCGCAAGACCCCCCAGTTAAACAGGGGTGAAAAATTCTTTAGCAAGAGTAAGAACTTCCTGCGTGGTGGAATGGAGAGGAGCTGGCAACCACACCAGCAAAACAAAGGAGGTTCATATCAAGTGGATGAGGATATCATGAATGACCATATCAGTTTTAACGAGTATGTAGGCCCGTTTGCAGGATATGTTCAAACCATCCATCCCAGGGGCGGTTTTGATTTTACAAGGTACGTCCCCTGAGACGCACCGTCCCTACCCCCTCCGCGCCATATCCAGAAACGCCCGGAAGATCACCCCCCCGTCCACCGTATCCGGCCTCGCCAGCTCCCCCGTCATCCGCTCCGGGTGAAACTGGACAGAGATCAAGGGCAGCCGCGCGTGCTCCACGGACTCAATCACCCCGCCCTCCGACCATGCGGCGGCGGACAGCCCCCGCCCCAGCCCGCCCAGCCCCTGGTGGTGGGCACTGTTCACGGCGAACACCGGGCCGTACAGCCGCCGGAGCAGGGAACCCTCCGCCGTCCGGACGGGGTGGACCCGGTCCCCCTCCCCGCCCCCGTGGAAGGGGGCCAGGGCAGGGGGCAGGTCCTGCACCAGCCCGCCCCCCAGCCACACGTTCACCACCTGATGCCCCCGGCAGACCGCCAGCACCGGCTTCCCGGCGGCGCAGAAGGCATCCAGCAGGGCCAGCTCCGCCCCGTCCCGGGCGGGGTCAATCCCCCGGGAGCCATGGTTGGCCTGCCCGAACCGGGCGGGGTCGATGTCGTCCCCGCCTGCCAGCAGCAGGCCGTCGAAGGATAGGTCCGGGGCGGGGCAGTACCGGGCCGTCCCCCGCCCCCCGGCGGCCTGGAGGGCGGCCAGATAGCTGGCCCCGTTCCCCCCGCCGATGGAAACGAGAATGCGCGGCGTCATGGGGCACACCTCCTCCCCCACAGCCCCGTCCGGAACCGGGCAAACACCACGGTGACGGACAGCCCCTGGGCCAGCAGGGCGGCGGCGTACAGCACCAGCCCCAGCAGGGCGCAGCACGCCGCGGCCCAGCCCTCTCCCCAGCCCCCGTCCAGCAGAATGTGGAAGAACAAGTTGCACCACAGCCCCATGAACACCGCCGCCAGCAGGGGACGGACGAACCACCGGAACCACCGGGTCCGCAGTCCCGCCGCCCGGAGGACGCTGGCCAGGTTCAGCCCCGCCCCCACCAGACCGGAGGCCACGAACCCTACCGCGAACCCCGCCAGCCCCCACTTAGGCACGGCAAAGAAGGTAAAGGCCAGCTGCGCCGCGTCGCTGAGAATGGCGTTCCTGGCCCCTTTGCCCTGAAGCCCCAGGCCGTTCAACGCCCCGGACAGCACCGACTGCCAGCACCCCAGCAGGGTGCCCGCGGCCAGGGGGAGGATAAGCTCCCCCACCCGGGGGTCCCGGAACATGGCCCGGCCGATGGTGGGGCCCGCCACCGCCAGCAGGGCCATAGCCGGGGCCATCAGCAGGGAGGTGGCGGACATCACCCGGTCCAGAAAGCCCGCCGCCGCCCGGTTGTCCCCCTTGGCGGTGCGCCGGGACAGGTCAGGCACCATCACCAGGCACAAGGCCCCGATGAACCCGGTGGGCAGGGCCAGCAGGGGCAGGGTCATGCCGCACAGCACCCCGAACTCAGACATGGCCTCGCTCAGCTCCATCCCCCCCTCCACCAGCTTGGCGGGGATGAGGACGGAGTTGGCGCAGCCCAGCACCGTGCCCAGCAGGGAGGTGGCCCCCACCGGAAGGGCGATGGCGAACAGCCGCCGCCGGCCCACCTGATCCCGGGCGGGTTCCGGGGGGAACTGCCGCCAGTGCCGCTGGAACAGCAGGGTGAGGGCGCAGGCGGAGAACACCTCGCAGAGAACCATGCCCAGCACGATGATCCCCACCGTCTCCTCCGCCGACCGGGGCAGGAGGGCCGCCAGCAGCCCCAGCACCGCCGCCGCCCGGATGAGCTGCTCCGCCGTCTCCACTGCGGCGGGGGGCCGCACCCGGCCGATGCCGTAAAAGCAGTGCTTGTGCAGGTTTTCCACCCCGGTGAGCAGGACGCAGGGCACCAGCAGAACCACCCCCAGGCGGGTGCGGGCGTCCCCCAGGAGGTAGACGGAGATGGGGTCGGACAGGGCGGCCACGGCGATGCCCAGGGGGACAGCCAGCAGGAGGAAGCCCCCCAAGGCCTGCCGGAGGATCTGCCGGACGGTGCCGGAATCCCCCAGGGCGTGGTAGCGGGCGGACAGGGTGGACACCGCCACCGTCAGCCCCACGGCGGTCACCGACATCAGCATGGAGTAGGCGGGCATGACCAGCTGGTACAGCCCCATGGTCTCCGCGCCGATGAGGCGGGAGAGGAACATCCGGTACACAAAGCCCACCACCTGGGAGAACAGCCCGGTGGCGGTGAGCAGCAGCGTCCCGGCCAACAGGGTAGACAAGGGCGCACCCCCTCGCAAATTAGGATTGTCTATCCATATGAGGGAGGGCCTGTCTGACATACCGCCGGAAGAAAAGTCGCGCCGCCTCCCGGATATACGGGAAGCGGCGCGATCCAGTTATTGATCCGTGATCCGGGTGAGTGCCCCGGTGGCGCAGTCCAGGTAGTATTGGGCGGTATCGGTGGTAACCAGCCACGCCGGGGAGAGCCGGACGCCTCCGGACAGAGGCTGTACCGTCCCCCGCCAGCCCGGCTCCATGGACCGGATGGCGGAGCACACGTCCCCGGTGGCGGCGATCTCCTCGGAGAAGCGCATCAGGGCCGTGGGCAGGGCCATGACGCCGCCGTCCTCCTTCTCCCCGCCCTGGGCGGCCAGCAGGGTGCCCTGGACGGTTTGCAGGCGGCCGTCCCGGTAGGCGAACTGCGCCTCGCAGGAGAACAGGGGCACGCCGTCCCAGCTCTGCCGGAACCGCACCCGGGTCCACCCGTCCTCCTGGGTGACGCCGGTCTGCTCCGCCCGGATCCCCATGTCCCGCAGGAGGGCGGCGGCGTGACGCCCCGGATCGCTGGTCCGCTGCCCCGGCCCGTCCGCCAGGGCTGCCGACAGCTCCCCGCCCGCCCGGACGGAAAGCTCCCCACCGCCGCCCTGGTAGAGGTACAGCCCGCCCCCCCGATTTTCCGCCTGGGTGTCCTGGCCCAGCAGGGCCTGGGCCAGCTGAAGCTCCCGCTCCAGGTCCCGCTCCGCCGTCAGGGGGGCCAGCTCCCCGGCGGGGGCCAACGCCGCCCCGTCCGCCTGGATGCCCTGCCCCTCCAGCACCTTCAGGGTTTGCTCCAATGCCGCCCGCTCGTACTGGACGGACTCGGTATACCGCATCCCCACCAGCACCAGCAGGAAGCCGTTCAGCAGCAGCAGGATGAGGATGATGATGTTTTTCAGCTTGGGCCATTCCATCCCTCACACCGCCTCCCAGCCGGGGGAGACGGCGGAGCCGCCCCCGTCCCGGTATTGGATCACCAGCTCCCGCCGCTCCCTGGTCAGGTCGGGGAGCATAGCCGCCGCCTTGCGGATGGGCAGGAGCAGGGCGTTCTCCCCCAGGGCGGCGTACTGCCGCAGGCGGAGGGTGAACCCGGTGACGCAGCCGTTCCGCACCAGAAACTCCGCCGCCCAGCCCTCGTCGTAGAGGTAGACGGAGCTGCCGCCCAGCAGGAAGCCGAACCGCACCCGCCAGCCCTCCCCCTCGGGCCGGACGGACAGCAGGTACAGCCGCGCCTCCCCGCACAGGGGGGCCATGGCCCGCTCCGCCAGGGCCCGGGCCCCCTGGGCGGCCTGGGCGGCGGAGACGGAGCCGTTGGTGTTCTCCACCGGGTACTTGCCCTCCTGGGCCGCCCGGTAGGTGACGGTGCTCCCGTCCCGGATCACCAGCCGGTCCGCCCCGTCCAGGTAGACCTCGCCGTTGCTGCCGGGGGCGTGGTTCTGGCTGTTGAAGGACAGCGCGTCCAGCAGGGCCTCCGTCCCGGCGGCGGTGGACAGGGGGGCTGTCACCGAATACAGCCCCGCGGCAGGCTCCCCCTCGGTGATCAGGGTGAGGGGGTCCAGCAGGCGGGACAGCCCCTCGTCCTCAAAGGCGAAATAAGCCCCGTTGGGGGACACGGCGTCCACCGCCGGGTCCAGGTGGAGGGACCGGGACAGGGCGGTGGGACAGGTAAAGCCCCCGCCGCCCTCCGGGTTCTCCCAGCACAGGGAGACGGCGTCGCCCTCCCCGGCCACCAGGGCCACCCGGCGCGCGCTGCCCTCCAGGGGGCAGGCCCCGCCCCCCAGCCACCGGGCCAGGGCCGCCAGGGGGATCTCCCCGGCGAAGTCGAAATAGGCCCCCCGCCGCCCCAGGCAGTCCCGCCACTGGGCCTCCGGCAGAGGGGACGGCTCCCCGGCCCCCGCCAGCGCGTCCCCCAGCAGGGGGACGAAGGCGGCAAAGACCTCCTCCATGCGGTTGTCATCGTATTGCAGGCCGAAGCGGCCCCCCTCCCGGTACACCGCCAGACGGGCGGGGAGGACAGGCCCCGACGGGCTCCCCCCGCCGGAGGTCCCGGTCTGGGCGGGCCTGGGCCGGAGCAGCTCGCCCAGACCGCTGTCCCGGGCCAGGGGGGTCATGGACAGCAGCACCCCGGCGGACAGGGTGAGCAGCAGGATCAGGGCGTTCTTGCCCCACTCCATGAGACGGCGGTTATCCCTCATGGCCGCCCTCCTCCGGCCCGGCCACGGGCAGCTCCATGCGGATGGTCAGCCCCGGCTCCGCCTTGTCCACCAGGTAGAGCCGCCCGTCGTGGCGGCGCATGATCTCCTGGGCGATGGACAGGCCCAGCCCCGTGCCGCCGGACTGGCGGGACCGGGCCTTGTCCACCCGGTAAAACCGCTCGAAGATGCGCTCCCGGTCGGCATCGGGAATGCCGATGCCGTTGTCGTCCACCTCCATCCACACCTTGTCCCCCGCCTGTCCGGCGGACAGGACGATGCGCCCGCCGTCCGGGGTGTACTTGATGGCGTTGGACACGATGTTCATCATCACCTGCATGATCCGCTCCCGGTCGGCCCGCACCCTGGGCAGGCTGTCGGGCAGGGACAGCTCCACCGTGTGGGCGTGGTTCTGGGCGTCCATCAGGACGGCCTGATAGGTGTCGTCCACCGCCTGGGCGAAGGGGAAGCGGGTGAGGCGCAGCTCGCTGCGGCCCGAGTCAAACCGGGAGAGGGTGAGCAGATCCTGCAAAATGTGGGCCATCCGGTCGGACTCGTTGAGGATCACGCCCAGAAACCGCTTCTCCATCTCCGGGGGCAGGTCGCCCACCCCGTCATCCAGGGTCTCGGCGTAGCTGCGGATGTTGGTCAGGGGGGTGCGCAGCTCGTGGGACACGTTGGCCACAAAGTCCTTGCGCTCCTGCTCCGCCTTTTCCAGCTCGTTGATGTTGGTCTCCAGCTGCTGGGCCATGACGTTGAAGCTCTCGGTGAGCTGGCCGATCTCGTCGCTGCTGGACACCTCCAGCTTCCGGGAGAAGTCCCCCCGCGCCACCTGCTGGATGCCGTCGGTGAGCCGCTGGAGGGGGTTCACCATGGTCTTGGCCAGCAGGAAGGACAGCAGCACCGAGATCACAAGGCCCAGGGCCAGGGCCTCCAAAATCAGGCTGAACATCTCCGCGTTCAGGGCCCGGGCGGTCTCCCGGCTGTCCAGGATATAGACGATGTAGGACTGCTCCCCCCGGGTGATGGGGATGGCGGCGTCCATATAGTCGGCGGTGACGCTGCTGTCAAAGCCCGGCTCCCCCAGCAGGGCCTTGGACAGGTTGGGGGTGATGGCCACGCCCCCCTCCGGCTCCGGGGCGGACCCGGCCAGCCAGCGTCCGGCGGTTCCGTCCAGCACGAAGAAGTTGCGGTTCCGGCGGTCCACCCCCAGCACGCCCTCGTAGGCGGACAGCACCGCCTCCAGCTTTGCCGCGCCGTCTGTCTCCCCCTCGCCGGGGGTGCGGAGATCCCGGACGAAATCGGCGTTGTCCGGGCCGAAGGCGGCGGCGGTCTGGCTGTAGAAGTCGTTGATATAGTAGCCGGTGACGGAGTTCATGAGGAACGCGCCCACCACCACCATCAGCGAAACGATGAGCAGCACCAGGATGAGCACCAGTTTTAAGTGCAGTGTGCGGCGCACAGGCGTGCCTCCTCTCCAAATACAGATTCTGCCGTGAATGGCGCGGGCGGGGCAGTCCCCGCCTCCGCAAAGCATCAAACGCGCGATCTACCTATACCCCGAAGGCGTAGCCCAGGCCCCGGCGGGTGATGATGAATTTGGGGTCGGCGGGGTCGTCCTCCAGCTTTTCCCGCAGGCGGCGGATGGCCACGTCCACCGCCCGCACGTCTCCCACATAGCCGTCGTAGTTCCACACCCGCTCCATCAGCGTCTCCCGGGAGATGGCCTGCCCCCGGCTGGACGCCAGGGTTTTCACCAGCTCATACTCCCGCTGGGTGAGGTCCAGGGCCTCCCCGTCCTTGTAGACGATCATGGTGTCCGTGTCCACCTGCACCCGGCCCAGGTCCAAGCGGTTGGCGGAGCTTCTGGGCGCGGCCTGGGAGAGCATATCGGTGCGGCGGATATTGCTTTTCACCCGGGCCAGCAGCTCCCGCATGGAGAAGGGCTTGGTAATATAGTCATCCGCCCCCAGCTCCAGGCCCAGCACCTTGTCCGTCTCCTCCTCCCGGGCGGTGAGCATGATGATGGGGGTGGCCCGGCCCTGCTCCCGGAGGGTGCGGCACACCTGGAAGCCGTCCAGCTTGGGCAGCATCAGGTCCAGCAGAATCAGGTCCGGGTCCTGCTCCAGGGCCAGCCGCAGGCCCGCCGC
>ERZ779632.76-NODE-76-length-65959-cov-7.555945_pt1 | contig 65959 bp, 54 predicted proteins | sample MGYA00514194_ERZ779632 | MGnify/ENA primary metagenome ERZ779632 (study PRJEB29562, sample SAMEA4376704) | mouse gut metagenome | isolation source: Cecum | study: EMG produced TPA metagenomics assembly of the A DSS colitis mouse model was used to assess the microbial... | reverse complement strand
GTGTATGAGCTGTTCCGTTGCGCCCTGATTATATATACCCGTCAGCGCATCCTTCTCCGCCCGAAGCAAAAGCTCCATCTCCCTGAGTTTCTTGTCATTGATATTGATCATACGGCCCACGATACGGGTCACATAGCCTTCTGCGCCCAAAAGGGAAGTCAGATTGGCCTGATACCATGTAAAATCATCGTCAAATCGCCTGATTCTGAATTCGATGGTATCGTGCTTTGGAGACTTAAGCAGGCTCTCCAGTACCGCCTTATAATAAGCCACATCCTCCTTGAAAATCGACGAGGAATCAAAGCGCGCCAAATATCTGCTGAGTATCTCATCTTTTGCCATACCATATTCATCGTTATAACGAATAATCATAACGTCCGTTCTGGCATTATAATCAATAATTTTCTCGCCTTCGGCCTCTGACAAAATGTGAAGACGCTCCGCCTGTCTTTGCAGCTCCTCTTCCACATTCTTTCGCTCGGTCACATCTTCGATGATCGTGACGATGGTGTATTTCTTTCCTTCTCTGGCATACAGATTCCCCCGCACATGCAGCCAGCGCAGTCCGCCGCTTCCCGTTACGGTACGAAATTCCGTATTCACCACGCCATCATCCTTAAGCACATCCCTTATGGCCTGCTTGTAAGTCGGAATATCCTCCGGGATAATGCTTCGTTCAACCTTTTCAAGATATTTCATCCCCTGTACTCGGTTATAGCCAAGCATACGGAAAAATCCCTCGTTAATGAAAACAGGAGTCATTTCTCCGTTTTCATACTCAAAGAAGCAGATTCCGGCTATCACATTATCAATCATGGAACTCAAGTTTTCCATATTCAATTCAGTCGCCATACGCCCATCCCCACCACACTTTTCTCTGGTTATTTTATCGTCTTTCTGAATTTTACTGACGTTTAACTGCTATCTCGCCCTGCCGTTTATAGATACTGTCTGCCGGGATCAGTCCCCGCACCATGGATGTGGGATAAATATTTGAATTTTTGCCGATCACTGTGCCGGGATTTAAAACGGAATTACATCCCACTTCCACATGATCCCCCAGCATGGCGCCAAATTTTTTCAGCCCGGTCTCGCAGACTTCCTCACCGGCCTTCACCACAACAAGAGTCTTATCGCTCTTCACGTTGGAGGTAATAGAACCGGCTCCCATGTGCGCCCTGTATCCGAGAATACTGTCTCCCACATAATTGTAATGGGGTACCTGCACCTTGTTAAAAAGAACCACATTTTTAAGTTCGGTGGAATTTCCCACAACCGCTCCTTTTCCCACGATTGCACTGCCCCTGATAAAGGCGCAGTGCCGGATTTCCGCCTCTTCGTCAATAATGGCCGGTCCGCCGATATAAGCGCTTGGAAATACTTTCGCGCTTCTGGCAATCCAGATGTTTCCTTCCCTTCTCTCAAATTTATCTTCGGGAAGTTTTTCACCAAGTGCAATAATAAAGTCCTTAATTTTCGGAAGCGCTTCCCACGGATAGGTAAGCCCTTCAAACAATTCCTCTGCGATTGTCTCCTCCAGCGTATAGAGAGCTGCAATCGCCGCATTCTGTAATCCACTCATCTGCTTTTACCCCTTCTCCTTTTTTATTCCCTTATAAAACTGCGACGCATATTGAAATCTGTGATAAAGCGCGCTCTGATTTGACATCTGTTTTACCGTATTCGTTCTTCTGGTAACAAAGTCATCCAGCTTTCCCATATACTCCTCTTCCGTGATCTCTCCCGAGGCAACTAACGTCAGTCCCTTTTCCCAGCTGGCCGTCAGCCGGGGATCCAGAAGCGGTTTTATGGAACCCGCTACTACCTCGTAAATCATCTCTCCCAGAAGTGTCGGCGTGATAATCTGCGTCTTTTTATTTAAATTCAGGTATTTAATATGTACCAGCTTTTTCAGGATCTCCGCTCTTGTCGCGGAAGTGCCGATACCGCTTCCTTTAATCTGTGCCCGCAGCTCCTCGTCTTCGATAAACTGCCCGGCGTTTTCCATCGTGAGGATCATGGTGCCGGAATTATAGCGTTTGGGCGGGGAAGTCTCCCCCTCCTTCTTTTCCAGAGCCTTTGTTGCAAGAGCTGATCCCTTCTTCAACGCCCCCAGCGCCTGCATAAAGTCGGCATCCGCCAAAGCGCCTGTCTGCTCCTCCTCATTCCTCTCTTCTCCAGTATACTCCTCCGCCCGCTTTCTTGCAAAAGAATTTTGGGCAACTTCCAGATATCCCGGCTGCGCCTGTACCTTAAACCCGGAAATAAAGGTCTCACCTCTCAATTTTGCGGTCAGGGTGATCTTTTGAAAGACTGCCGGCGGATAAAAAATACTTAAAAACCGTCTGGCTATGATCTCATAAACCTTTGCGGAAGCGGGGTGCAGGCTGTTCAGTGCGGCAAGTCCCTGTCCTGTGGGAATGATTGCATAATGATCTGTGATCTGTTTATCATTCACATATCTGGTCTTCGCGATTCCCTTAAAACATTCCTCCGAAAGAATCTTCTGCGCATAAGCCGCCACCGGCTGATAATTCTGTAAGCCTCTGATATTTTTACCGATCTCTTTGGCCACCGCCGTGGAGAGGACTCTGGCATCTGTTCTGGGATATGTGGTCAGTTTTTTCTCATAAAGTTCCTGGGCAATTCTTAACGTCTCGTCCGGGCTGATTTTAAAAAGTTTGGAGCAGTCGTTTTGCAGCTCCGCCAGATTGTACAAAAGGGGCGGATTCTTTGTCTCCTTTTTTCTTTCCAGCTTCTCGACAACAGGCTGTTCCTGCGGTTCCTCCTGCAGATAAGCTAAAAATTTATCTGCCTCCGCTTCCTCCAGAAAACCGTTGTCCTTATAAAGTCCGGGGAACTGAAAATATCTGGATCCCTCCACCGCCTTCCATTCAAGCGTGCAGTCATGTCCCTGTATCTGCGCCTGTAGGAGAACACGGTAAAAGGGGATTTTTACAAACTCCCGAATCTCCCTCTCACGATTGACTACCATGCCGAGCACACAGGTCATAACCCGGCCCACAGAAACAACCGCTTTGTCCGCATTCAGGTAATTTTTAATTGAATAACTGTATTTCAATGTAAGCGCACGTGAAAAGTTAATTCCCATCAGGTAATCTTCCTTGGCCCGCAGGTAGGCCGCGTGGGAAAGATTGTCGTAAGCCGAAAGATCCTTGGCTTCACGGATCCCCCGCAGAATCTCCTCCTCTGTCTGGGAGTCGATCCATACCCGTCTCCTGTTTTTTCCTTCCACGCCTGCCTGCTGTTCCACCAGACGGTAAATATATTCGCCCTCCCGCCCGGAATCCGTACAGACGTAGATTGTCTCCACATCCTCTCTGTTTAACAGGCCGCTCACAATATGAAACTGTTTCTTTACGCTTTCGATGACCTCATACTTAAATTCCTTCGGAATAAAGGGGATCGTATCAAGAGACCATCTTCTGTATTTCTCATCATAGGCCTCCGGGTAACTCATGGTCACCAGATGGCCCACACACCACGTCACAACCGCCTCATCAGATTCCATATAGCCGTCGCGGTTTTTCATATTATATTTTAATGCCTTCGCGAATTCTTTTGCCACGCTGGGCTTCTCCGCAATATACAAACTTTTTCCCATACTTTTTTCCCGTTAGCTTACATAACAGAGAATGCCTCTCTCACGCTTTTACAGATCGGAAATCTGTACCAGTTTCAGATTTGACTTAACTTTAGCCTCCAGATTCAGCCGCTCGTCAAACCGAAATGCCGTATACATATAAATATAGTCAGCGCTGATCCTTGCCTTTTTCGCGTAGAGAAGAAGATTCTCATAATCTTCATAGGTCATGGGCTTCTCCCAGTTGCACAGCCCGATCAGGGTACGGCCCTCCTCGTCCTGGGCAATGATATCCAGAGAACCCACCTTACCGATCCACTCGCCTATGGTGCCGCAGTCAATGGGAAGCCGGTGTCTTTCGCCAAGCGCCGCCAGATGCTGCCTGCATACCTGTTTAAAGCATCCCGATACATAACGCCTGAAGTCCCTCATAATATAATGATTATAAAACTCTCCCACCGAAAGCTGCTGCAAATCACTCAGATGCGGATACATATAAGTAAAATAGAAATCCACAAAAGGATGGCTGATCCGATAGATTCCCTTCTGCACATTTTCCTTTCCGGCCGTGTCATAGGAAAAAACCTTCTCCACCAGTTCCAGCTCAATCAGGTTTTTCAGATACACACTGATCTTTGCACGGGAAAACTCCGTGTGAAGATAGAGGTCGTTCAGTTTGTGATCCCCCGCCGCGATAGAAGCCATAATGGTATTGTAAACCCCCGGCTCCCTGAGCTGTTCCGTAAGTATACGCTCCCCTTCCTCGAAGAGGAAGCTGTTGCAGTCCAGAATATTGCGGCAGATATTCTGCTGAATCGTAAGTCTGTCGTCAAACTGGTTCCAGAGCCCGGGAATCCCCCCTAAAATGGCGTAAGCCTCCACGCATTCTTCGATGCGGAAGTTAGGAAAACGGGCCACAAGATCGGCAAACGGCATCTCCTTTATTTTCAGCAGCCCGGAAAGCTCATAGGCTGCCTCCCCGATGCGGGTAATCATGTTATTTTCAATCCACCCGATGGAGGAGCTCAGAAGAATCACCATCACGTCGTCCCGGTTCCACTGGCTGTGCACAAACGCTACCAGCTCCTTCATAAAGGCATCGCTGGCCCGCACAATGTTCTGAAACTCATCAATTACCAGAACCTTCTTACCGGTAACCCGATGGGCAATCTTTTGAAAAATATCCTGAAAGGACGGAAATTTGTCCACAATATAACCGTCATGGGCAAGCTGCCTTCCCCACTGGTAAGCCTGTTCCCTCTCCGAACATGCTCTTGCCAGATAATAATACCCCGGACGATCCTTCATAAACTCCTTTACGAGCGCTGTTTTCCCGATATGCTTCTGGCCGTAGACAATCAATATCTGACTGCCGTCCCGGTCATAGTAATTATTCAGATATCCCAGTTCCGTTGTTCTGCCCAGTAACATAACTTCTGTCTACCTCATCATACCTTCGCCGTCAAATCCGCCAACAGATTTTCAATTTCCTCTGCCGGCATCGGTCTGCCCAAATAATAACCCTGAATAGTATCGCATCCAAGCCCTTTAAGATACTCGAACTGCGCCTCGGTTTCCACACCCTCCGCTATTGTCTCGTACCCCAGACGCTTCACCATCAGTACTATGGACTCTGTAATGATTTTCGTATTTACATCGGTAAGCAGGGTGTCAACAAAGGTTTTATCAATTTTCAGCGTATCAATAGGCAGCCCCTTCAAATAGGACAGGGAAGAAAATCCTGTGCCAAAATCATCCAGCGATATTTTAACCCCGATTTCCCTCAGTTCACTCAGGCGCTTGCTTATGTAATCAAAATCCTCTATCAGAATCGTCTCCGTAATTTCTATCTCTATATCCCCCGGGGATACGTCATATTTTTCCAATATCTGCATAAGGCTGTCAATAAAATCCTTCTGCTTACACTGAACAGACGAAACATTGATGGATAAAATAAGCGGGTAATGATATTTGCTGCGCCACTCCACATAATCCTGCACACTCTTCTCAATCACCCAGTTCCCGATGGGGACAATGGTGCCGTTCTTCTCCGCGATGGGAATAAAGACTGCGGGGCTTATCATATCCCCTTTGTTATCCTTCCAGCGGATCAGCGCCTCCACACCGCGCAGCTTCTTACCCCCGGTATAATACTGTGGCTGAAAATGCATGGTAAAATTCTGCTCAAACACAACCTCTCTCAGTTTTGTCTGGATGGTCACTGTCTGCAAAAATTCCTCCAGAATCGCGCCTTCAAAATACTGGATCTTATCCTTTCCCCGGCTTTTGGCCTTAAACATGACGATTTCCGCACAGTTGATCAGCTCCAGCGCCCCGGTGGCCGCTTCCGGATACTCGGACACGCCAACAGACACCGTCATGGTGACCTCCTGTCCGTCCATCAGCTTAAACGGCTTTTCCAGCCGCTTCTTAATTACCTGATAAATGGTTTCCACGCTTCTGGCTCCGCATGGATCGTAAATCGCGATGCAGTAAATATCCGTGCTGAAATGGGAAATCACCACATGATCGCTCATAAGATCAGACAGATACTGTCCGAAAAGCTGCACCAGATCATCCCCTGCAATCAGGCCCATGCCGTCATTGACCCTGCGAAAATCGTCAAAGTCGATAAACATGACGGCCACCTTGCATTTATCCTTTTCCGCGTTGCGCAGAAATTCTCCCAAAAGCCTGACAAAATAATTGCGATTATAAAGCCCTGTCAGTATATCGTAATATGCCATGTAGGTAAGCTCATCCTTCTGGGCGTTCAGCTTCGTCACATCCTTAAACCGAATGATTTTATCCGTCGGCTTCCCGTCGGCGTTGTACACGATATTCACTTCCACCTCTATGCAGAGGCGGCTGTCCTTCAACCGAATTTCAAAGCTCTGTCTTTCCCTGTTTTGCTTCTCTATAAACAGACCTTCCCTGAGCGGAATCTCATACTGTTCTTCCACGCTCTCATAAAGTCTGGAAAGATCCCTCATATCGGAAACCGGGAAATGGAAAAAATGTTCCCAGTTAGCCAGCGTTTTAACTCGGTCTTCCTTATAACTATAATAAATAAATGCGCTGTTTGACGTCTCGCACAGCAGCCGGAACATCTTTTCATCGTCACGAAGCTTCTGAAATTCCTCCGCGTACAGTTCCGGCACGTTTCCCTTCTCTTTTACCTTCGTATCCACTGCCGTATCCCTGCGCCGTCCCCTTCTGACGGCGTCTCCCCCTATATTTTTTTTTATACTCTCATCCCTTTATTTCTTTGTAATATACCCTTTGGCTTTCAGGGTCTCCGCACACAGCACAGCACCCCCTGCTGCTCCGCGTACGGTATTATGGGAAAGCCCCACAAACTTCCAGTCATAAACGCTGTCTTCCCGGATCCGGCCCACACTGATTCCCATGCCGTTCTCATAATCCACGTCCAGCTTCACCTGCGGGCGGTTGTCTTCCTCCATCACCCGAATAAACTGCCTGGGCGCGCTTGGAAGCTGCAATTCCTGCGGCAGTCCCTTAAACTGCAGCAGTTTCTCAACAAGCTGTTCTTTCGTCGGATTTTTTCTGAACTTCACAAACACAGCCGCCGTGTGGCCGTTCAAAACGGGAACACGGATACACTGACAGGTAATCACAGGACTTTCTGCCGGAACAATCTGGCCATTCTCCACCTTGCCCCAGATCCGCAGAGGTTCCTTTTCACTCTTTTCCTCTTCACCGCCAATATAGGGAATCACATTTTCCACCATCTCCGGCCAGTCTTTAAAGGTCTTACCCGCTCCTGAGATCGCCTGATAAGTGGTTGCCACCACCTCGTAAGGTTCAAACTCCTTCCACGCGGTAAGCACCGGCGCATAGCTCTGAATCGAGCAGTTCGGTTTCACGGCGATAAAGCCGCGCTTTGTGCCGAGTCTCTTCTTCTGCGCCTCTATCACATCGAAATGCTCCGGGTTGATTTCCGGCACCACCATGGGTACGTCCGGCGTCCATCTGTGGGCGCTGTTGTTGGAAACTACCGGCGTCTCCGTCTTTGCATATTCCTCTTCGATCTTTTTAATTTCATCCTTTGTCATGTCTACGGCAGAAAATACAAAATCCACCTCTGCCGCCACCTGGTCGACCTCGTTTACATTTTTAACAATTATATTCTTTACGGCTTCCGGCATGGGCGTATCCATCTTCCACCTCTCACCTACTGCCTCCAGATAGGTTTTGCCCGCCGACCGGGGACTTGCCGCAATCGTCGTAACCTCAAACCACGGGTGGTTTTCCAGAAGGGCAATAAAACGCTGCCCTACCATGCCGGTGCCCCCTAAAATTCCCACCTTCAACTTCTCGCTCATAATACTTACTCCTCCTTTATCTCTGCCTTTCCTTTATCTCCTGTTCGCCAAGCCTTCCACCGAACATGACGTCTTCATCCTGCCAATCTGCGGACAGGTATTCCCTGTGCATCCGTATGACCTCCCGCATCATTTCAGACCCCGGCGCACCGATTGTCAGCCGCTTCTCCACACAGGTTTTCAGGCTGACGGCCTCATAAATATCCTCCTCAAATACCGGGCTGATTTGCTTCAGTTCCTCAATGGGCAGATCTTCTATGCTGCACTTCTTATCAATACAGTATAATACCAGCTGTCCGATGATACCGTGGGCGTCCCGGAAGGGAACTCCTTTCCCCACCAGATAATCCGCCGCATCTGTGGCATTGGTAAATCCCAGCATAGCGCTCTTTTCCATTACGTCACGATTAAACTTCATGGTGCGTACCATGCCCTCAAACAATGCAATACACCCTTTCACCGTATCAATGGCATCAAAGGTCAGTTCCTTGTCCTCCTGCATATCCTTATTATATGCCAGCGGAATCCCCTTCATGGTCGTCAAAATGGAAAACAGCGCGCCGTAAACCCGTCCTGTTTTGCCACGAACCAACTCCGCAATATCAGGATTTTTCTTCTGGGGCATAATGCTGCTCCCTGTGGAATAGGCGTCGTCAATCTCCACAAAGCGGTATTCGTTGGAATTCCAGATAATGATCTCCTCGCAAAAGCGGCTCAGGTGCATCATGATCGTAGAGAGCGCCGACAGAAATTCTATCACATAATCCCTGTCAGACACAGAATCCATGCTGTTTAAAGTAGGTCCTTCAAAGCCCAGAAGGGAAGCCGTATAATTTCTGTCAAGAGGATACGTCGTCCCCGCAAGGGCCCCCGCCCCAAGCGGACAGTAATTCATGCGGTAAAAAATATCCTTAAGCCGCGACCTGTCCCTCTTAAACATCTCAAAATAGGCGCCGATATGGTGCGAAAGCGTCACCGGCTGGGCCTTTTGCAGATGCGTAAATCCGGGCATGTACGTCTCCGTATGCTCTTCCATAATCGCAAGAAGGGTCTGAAGGAGTTCTTTTAAAAGCGCGTCCACATTAAGCACTTCAAGTCTGGTATACAGCCTCATGTCAAGCGCCACCTGATCATTCCGGCTCCTGCCGGTGTGCAGCTTCTTGCCTGCGTCCCCGATCCGTTCGATCAGATTGGCCTCCACAAAGCTGTGAATATCCTCGTACTCTTCGGTAATCGAAAGTTTACCGTTCTCCACGTCCTCCCGAATTCCGGTAAGCCCCTTTAAAATCGCATCCTTCTCCTCTTTCGTCAGTATCCCCTGCTTTGCCAGCATAACCACATGGGCAATGCTGCCTTCAATATCCTGTTTCAGGAACTTCTGGTCAAAGGAGATGGAGGCATTGAAGTTATAAACAAGCTGATCCGTTTCCTTGGTAAAACGGCCGCCCCACAACTGTGCCATGCGTAAAACCTCCGTTTTAATTAAATCTAAATTTGATGATACCATAAATTGGTTTTCTTTTCAATCAAAACACATATTTTCTTCCCCGTCATAAAATATTCTATACTCGTAGTAAACGACCCATAAGATTTCGGTTCGCGAAAAATATGATGTCGTTAACTACATAAGGAGTGATTTTCTATGCAGCCAATACTATCCCTGCGGGACGTTTCCTACTCCTACCACAATTTGAAGGGAGAAACCCCCGCTCTTTCACACATTAATCTGCAAGTCACTGAGGGAAGCTTTGTCGCTGTCGTAGGACCAAGCGGCTGTGGAAAATCCACGCTTCTTTCCCTCATTGCAGGACTGCTTCCCCCGGAGGACGGCGAAATTCTCTACCGGGGTCTTTCATCCAGGGACTACTGCGCGGACACAGCCCTGAGAATAGGCTATATGCTGCAAAGAGACCACCTGTTTGAATGGCGCACGGTCTATCAGAATGTAATTCTCGGTTTGGAACTTACCCACAGCCTTTCTGGTGAAAATACGGACTATGTCTTAAAGCTTTTAAATGACTACGGCCTTTACGGCTTTAAGGACAAAAAGCCTTCCGAACTTTCCGGCGGCATGCGCCAGCGCGCAGCGCTGATCCGTACCATGGCGATTCACCCCGATCTTCTCCTTCTTGACGAACCGTTCAGCGCTCTGGATTTTCAGACCCGCCTGTCAGTATCTGCGGACATTGCATCCATTATCCGAAAAACAGGAAAAACCGCGCTTCTCATTACACATGATCTTTCGGAAGCAATCACACTGGCGGATCATGTTATCGTTCTCTCCAGACGACCCGCCAGCGTAAAATGTGAAATGTCAATTCTCTATGACATAAGCAGGCAAGACCCGCTGGCAATCCGCGGCACAGCCGCCTATCAGGAATATTTTAATCAATTATGGGAGGTATTGACAGATGAGCAAAAAAACGTCTGAATCGTCGCCGCCTGTCTCTGCGCGTCAGGAACAGTTTCTGCGCGCCCACCACAGGCAGCACCATATCATTACGCTGGGAAGACTCTCTATCCTTATCCTCTTTCTCGGTTTCTGGGAAACAGCTGCCAGACTCGCCTGGATTGACAGTTTCTTTTTCAGCAGTCCTTCCGGCATTGTGCAGTATCTTTTTCAAATGGTTGCCGACCGTTCCCTCTTTACCCACACCGGCGTCACCCTGTTTGAGACAGTCGCAAGCTTTCTTCTGGTCACCGTATTAAGCCTCGCCGCCGCCACGCTCCTGTGGTACCAACGCGGCCTTTCCTCCATTCTGGAACCTTACCTTGTGGTCCTAAACGCCCTGCCGAAATCCGCTCTCGCGCCGTTACTCATCGTCTGGCTTGGCACCGGGGCGAACACCATCATTGTAGCCGGCATCTCCGTTGCTGTTTTCGGCTCCATTATCAGTCTCTACACAGGCTTTTGCCAGGTAGATTCGGAAATGTGCAAGCTGATCTACACCCTTGGCGGCAGCCGGAAAGACGCCCTTGTCAAAGTAATCCTGCCAAGCTCCATACCGCTCATATTAAGCAGCATGAAAGTAAACATCGGCCTGTCTCTGGTAGGCGTCATCATCGGCGAATTTCTGGCTGCCAGAAGAGGCCTTGGCTATCTGATTATTTACGGATCGCAGGTCTTCCAGCTGAACATGGTCATTACGTCTATCATCATTCTGTGCGCCATTGCCATGATATTTTATAAACTGATCCAGAGTGCGGAGCATTTCTACCGCAAGCTATACTAAACTGCAAAAAATCAGCATCACCGTCCTTCTTGATGATGCTGATTTTTGCCTTATTTTTCTAATCCTGCTTCCAAAGCACCGCTTCGCCCTTCTCCAGAGACTCCTGCACAAGTATGATGCGCTGGTTTCCAGATCCCCGAAATTGCAGGCTGATATCCTTCTGTGCCAGAATAAACGCCCCGTCCACAATCACGTCGAGACAGGCCAGAAACTCCTTCATCGGTTCCCACTGCACACAGAACTTTTCCAGAATGTCCTTCTCAAAAAGATATCCTGTGTAGCACCATATGTTTTTCTTCGGATATCTTTCTTTTGCCGCTCTCACAAGAGGCAAAAGCGCCTCCCGGTTTCCGGGTTCAAGGGGTTCGCCCCCCAGAAGGGTAAGCCCTTCCACATAATCCGGCGCAAGCATGGAAAGAATACGGTCAGCGGTTTTTTGCGTAAACGGTTCTCCATATTGGAAATCCCAGGTCTCCTGATTAAAGCACCCCTCGCAGTGATGGGTGCAGCCGCTGACAAAAAGAGTCACCCGCACCCCCGGGCCGTTAGCGATATCGCAATTTTTGATGATAGAATAATACATAATCATATACCTCGAGGTTGCGCAGCAAATCTCGTGAGGTTAATTTACGCAGTAAATTTACCTCGGTTCATAAGTGCAGCACTCTCTCCTTAATTTCCTGGGTGCGTCCCTGATTCCAGAACTGGGTGCCGATATAACCGCAGGTACGTCTGGCCACATTCATCTTATTCTGATCGGTATTACCGCAGTTCGGGCATTTCCAGACGAGCTTCCCGTCCCCGTCCTCCACAATCTGCATCTCTCCGTGGTAATCACAGGCCTGACAATAATCGCTCTTGGCATTTAACTCCGCATACATGATATTGTCATAAATATACTGCATCACCGAAAGTACCGCATCCAGATTATTCTCCATATTGGGCACTTCCACATAACTGATCGCCCCGCCCGGTGAAAGCTCCTGAAACTGCGCTTCAAATTTCAGCTTGTCAAAAGCATTAATCTCTTCGGTCACATGCACATGATAGCTGTTCGTAATATAGCTCTTATCCGTCACGCCGTCAATGATACCGAAACGTTTCTGGAGGCATTTCGCAAATTTATAGGTAGTGGACTCCAGCGGCGTGCCGTACAGACTGAAATCAATATTGGTCTCCTCACGCCATTCATTGCATGCATGATTTAAATACTGCATCACTTTCAGCGCAAAAGGCGTCGCTTCTGGATCCGTATGACTCCTGCCCGTCATATATCTGGTGCATTCGCACAGACCGGCATAACCGAGCGATATGGTGGAGTATCCGCCGTAAAGAAGCCTGTCGATCTTCTCCCCCTTCTTAAGCCTTGCCAGCGCCCCGTTCTGCCACAGGATCGGCGCCACATCCGAGAGCGTTCCCTTCAGCCTGTTATGCCGTGCCATCAGGGCCCGTTTGCAAAGGTCAAGCCTCTCGTCCATAATCTGCCAGAACCGTTCCATATTCCGTCCGGAGGAACAGGCCACATCCACCAGATTCAAGGTGACAACGCCCTGATTGAATCTGCCGTAAAACTTGGGGTTATCATTTTCGTCATGGTATACGGTAAGGAAAGAACGGCATCCCATACAGGTATAGCAGTTGCCATCCTTTAACTGCTTCATTATTTTTTCGGAAATATAATCCGGCACCATCCGCTTCGCCGTGCACTCCGCCGCAAGCTTCGTCAGATACCAGTACTTTGTGCCCTCCCGGATATTATCCTCTTCCAGCACATAGATCAGTTTGGGAAAAGCCGGCGTAATATAAACGCCCTTCTCATTTTTAACGCCGCAGATGCGCTGATTTAACATCTCCTCAATAATCAGTGCAAGGTCATCCCGAGTCCGTCCCTCGGGCACCTCGTCAATATACATGAATACGGTAATAAAAGGCGCCTGCCCGTTGGTTGTCATAAGCGTAATCACCTGATACTGAATGATTTGTACGCCCTGCCGGATCTCATCCCGCACACGCCGCTCCGCAATATCGTTGATCTGTTCCTGTGTGGCGGCAATGCTCATCTCCTCCATCTCTTCCCGCACCTTCCTGCGGAATTTCTCACGGCTCACATTCACGAACGGAGCCAGATGGGAAAGGGTGATACTCTGCCCGCCGTACTGACAGCTGGCAATCTGCGCAATACTCTGCGTCGCCACATTACACGCCGTAGAAAAGCTTTTTGGCGTATCAATCATGGTCTCGCTGATTACCGTGCCGTTTTGCAGCATATCTTCCAGATTGACCAGACAGCAGTTATGCATATGCTGAGCAAAATAGTCCGCGTCATGAAAATGAATGACACCCTGCTCATGGGCTTCCACAATATCCGGCGAAAGCAGGAAACGTTTGGTAATGTCCTTACTCACTTCCCCCGCCATATAATCCCTCTGCACGCTGTTGACCGTAGGATTTTTATTGGAATTTTCCTGTTTTACCTCCTCGTTATTACATTCCAGAAGGCTCAGGATCTGCTCATCCGTAGAATTGGATTTTCGAACCAGCGCCCTTTTATACCGATAGGTAATATAGTTTCTCGAAATGGTGTAGGCCCGGTATTTCATCAGCTGGTTTTCCACCATATCCTGAATCTCTTCCACACTGGGAGCTCTTCTCATCTCCTCACAGTGGTCCGCCACCACGGAAGCTATCTCGTCAATCTCCGCCTCGGACAGCCGGTCCTCCTCCCTAACGCTGCCGTTCGCCTTTTTGATTGCCGCTATGATCTTTCTCAGATCAAAATTAACCTCCACACCGCTTCTCTTAATAATCTTCATTCAATAAACGCCCCCACATTCTCTTCTCTATCTATATACTACATTATATATGTCAATCCCATGCTGCGCATACTACATATTGTATCACGTCAATATATTATGTCAAGTTGTTGTGGTATTTATTTTCAGAAAAAAGAAGAATTGATTTTGATTGACTCAGTCGGTAAATTGTTCCATAGGACTCGCTTCCCTGTGAAATAAAAAAGCTCCGCACCCGCGAAGCCTTTTAAGCTGGAAAAGGGACTCGAACCCTCGACCTACTGATTACGAATCAGTTGCGCTACCAACTGCGCTATTCCAGCATGTTCCTGCAACAATGACTATTATATGATGGAACTTGACATTTTGCAAGAGATTTTTCCTGAAATCAGTCAGCTTTTTCGATATGCACGTCCAATTGCGGAAAAGGAATGCCGATTCCCGCCTCATCCAGCGCGTATTTCACCTTTTCCGTCAGCCGCCATTTCGTCTCCCAGAACATATCGTTAGCGCTGTAGCAGCGCAGATTCAATACCACGCTGCTGTCTCCCAGTTCATCCACAAACACCAGCTTCTCCTGCTCGTGCAGCACGCCGGGATCTTCATTCATAACATTCAGAAGTACCTCCTTCGCCCTGCGGATATCCGCATCATAGGAGATTCCCACCTTAATATCCATTCTGCGATCTTCCACGGTGCTCATATTCAAAATATTGCCGTTAGCAAGCGCTCCGTTAGGCACCACCACCATATGACGGTCCGGCGTGATCAGTCTCGTATAAAAAAGCTGTACTTCCTCCACTGTTCCCTCGTTGCCCGCACTATCCCTGATATAATCCCCAATCTTGAAGGGATGCAGCAGTAAAATCAACACGCCGCCTGCAAAATTTGACAGGCTTCCCTGTACCGCAAGACCGATCGCCACACCGGCGGAGCCCACCAGCGCCACCACACTGGTTGCATCCAGTCCGAAGGAGGATGCGATCATAAAGAGCAGCAGGATATAGAGCACCGCCTTGACGCAGGAATCCAGAAATCGGCTGACACCCACGTCCACATTGCGTCTTTCAAGGGATTTGCGCAGAATCCTCCGAATCAGCCTGATCAGCTGAATGCCGATAAAAAACACCACCAGCGCCAGCAGCACCCTGACTCCGAACCGAATCAGCTTATCCGGCAGTTCCTGGAGATATCTTTCCATCACTCCCACCTGGAGCTCGTCTGACGCAATATACTCAATCTCCCTGACTGTCTCCTCTACCTCTTTTGCCTGCTCTTCCATGCTTCTCCTTTGCCGCCGCTTTCGGCCTGCCTGTCAGTTCCTGTAACTTCTGTGCCGCTGCCTGCGCTTTCTTCTCCAGAAGCTCTGCAGCCTTCGCGCTCTCCTTCGCCTCAGCAGCCGCACGTTTTGCCAGCTCTCTGGCCTCGGCCGCCGCTTTCTTTGCCTGTTCTTTGGCTTCGGCCGCCGCCTGCGCCGTGCGATCCGCTTCCTCCTTTGCAAGGCGTCTCTCTTCCGCTTCCTTTGCAAGCCTGCGTTCCTCCGCCCGCTTGCGCTCGATCTGTGCTTTCTCTTCCTTGGTATACGGCGTATAGGAGAAAATGCTGATGCTTAAAGGGGCGCTGATCATATCAATGGCGTAGGGCTTGCCGTCCCACTCCGTCTCCAGCGTATCGCAGACGGTCTTATTTAAAATACCGCTTCCGCCGTATGCCGTGTCGTCCGTATTAAATACTTCCCGATATTTCCCCTCACAGGGAACGCCCACACGGAACTCCTGTCTTGCATCTGCAAAATTTGCCACTACTACAAGCATGTCATTGATATCGTCCGTTTTTCTGATATAAGATAACATACAGGCGTTGGGCGTGATACAGTTAATCCATTCGAAGCCGTCCCAGGAGTTATCCTTCCGATAAAGCGCCGGTGATGAAGTATAAAACTTATTTAACGCCGCCACCATCTGGTTCAGTTTATTGTGGTCCCCGTTTTCCAGAAGCTCCCACTCTACTGCACGTTTTTCGTTAAATTCGTCGTATTCTCCGATATCCTGCCCCATAAACAAAAGCTTCTTCCCGGGATGGGTCATATGATAGGCGAACGTCAGGCGCAGATTGGCAAACTGCTTCTCCCGCTCTCCCGGCATTTTGCCAAGCAGCGTGCCCTTGCCATGCACTACCTCGTCATGAGACAGCACCAGCATAAACTTCTCGCTGTAGGCATAAATCATGCTGAACGTCAGATCATTATGTCTTCCCGAACGGAAAAAGGGATCGGTCATAATATAGCCAAGGTAATCATTCATAAAGCCCATGTTCCATTTCAGGTCAAAGCCGAGGCCGTCCTCATCGAGCGCCCCCGTTACTCTGGGCCACGCCGTGGACTCCTCAGCGATCATGAGCACACCGGGATTCCTCTTCTTCATGATGGAATTTAAGTGCTTTAAGAGCTCCACCGCCTCCAGATTTTCGTGACCGCCGTAAATATTGGCAACCCACTCTCCGTCGTTTTTCCCATAATCAAGATAAAGCATGGAAGCAACCGCGTCAATGCGTATACCGTCCACATGATATTTCTCCACCCAATACAGAGCGTTTGCAATCAGATAATTGCTCACCTGCGGTCTGCCGTAATTATAAATCAGGGTTCCCCAGTGAGGATGAAATCCCTGTCTGGGATCCTGATGCTCATACAGACAGGTTCCGTCAAAAGCGGAAAGCCCATAGGTATCCCGCGGAAAATGCGCCGGCACCCAGTCGAGAATCACACCGATCCCCGCCCCGTGCATCTCATTCATAAAGTACATGAAATCTTCCGGCGTACCGTAACGCGCGGTAGGCGCATAATAGCCGATCACCTGATAGCCCCAGGATTCGTCCAGCGGATGCTCCATCACAGGCATCAGCTCAATATGGGTATATCCCATCTTTTTCACATAATCAATTACTTTCGGCGCAAGTTCCCTGTAACTGTAAAACTCTCTGCCGTCGGAGGGCTTCTCAAAGGAGCCAAGATACAGCTCGTAAACGCTCATGGGCTTATCTTCCGCCTGCGCCGTCGCACGCTCCTTAAGCCACTTGCTGTCCTTCCACGAAAAACGATTGATATCCCGAACAACCGAGGCGCTCTCCGGTCGAAGCTGCGCTCCGAAGCCATAGGGATCTGCCTTCAAAAATACCAGCCCGCTTTTCACTTTAATTTCATATTTATAGCATTCCCCCTCTTTCACATCAGGAATGAATATCTCAAAAATTCCGGAATCCCAAAGCCGTCTCATCTGATGGGTTCTGCCGTCCCAGCCGTTAAAATCGCCTACCACGCTGACACGCAGGGCATTTGGCGCCCACACTGCAAAATAAGTGCCTGAAACGCCGTCTATCACGCCCGGATGCGCACCCAGCTTCTCATATACGCTGTAATGAATGCCCGCCTCAAATTTCTCCGTATCCTTTTTGGTAATCTGCGGCGCAAAATTATAAGCGTCCCGCACCTTTCTAAGGCTTCCGTTTTCCGCCTCCACTACATACTCATAGGCCGGAACCGTCTTTCCGGGCAGAAGCAGTGCAAAATAGCCCCCTTCGTCCGCCTCTTCCATCCGATAGCTCTTATCTCCTTCCAGAAGCTGGAGACGCACGCTTTTTGCACCAGGCTGAAAGGTCTGTATCAACACGGAACCTCCCGCCACGTGCGCACCCAGAATATCATGTGGATGATCCGACTCCGAGTAAACTATCTCTTCAATCTGTGCCCAGTTCATCAGTTTATATAATCTTTTATTCATCCGCAGCTTCCCTGCCTTTCTCTTATTTTTCCTTTATTTTTTTAATTTATTAATGAAGCCCGATCCTCTATCCGATGAATCAAAAGACCGCTTCGCAGCTTCGGCTCAAACCATGTGGATTTCGGGGGCATCAGCTCTCCCGCGTCCGACACTTTAAAAAGCTCGTGGATGTCTGTCGGAAACATGGCGAAAGCCACTTTCGCGTCCGTGTGCACCCGCCGTTCCAGCTCCTTAAGCCCTCTGATACCGCCCACAAAATCAATCCGTTCATCCACCTTGGGATCGACAATGCCAAAAACCGGTTCCAAAAGATACTTTTGCAGAATCGCCACGTCCAGATCCTCTACCGGATCGCCTGTATAGCAGTCGCCCTTTATCGTAAGCCGATACCACTCATCCCGGTAAAACATACCGATTTCGCCCTTTTTCTGCGGTCTGTAAGGTTCTTTACCAACCTTTTCCACCCCGAAAACAGCTGCCGCTTTCTCCAAAAACGTACACTCGTCAAAGTCTGCTCCCGGCTTCATTACCCGGTTATAATCCATAATCATAAGCTGATCGTCCGGGAACAACACCGACAGGAAATAGTTAAACGCCTCTTTTCCCGTGTAATCGGGACAGGCCGCCCGTCTCTTCTTTGAGACCCGCACTGCGGATGCGCACCGATGATGCCCGTCGGCAATATAGATATCCTCCACCTGTCTGAAAGCCGCCTCAATACGCGACACAGCTTCCTCCTCGTCAATAACCCACAGCCTGTGCGTAACGCCATCCCCCGCCGTAAAATCATAGACAGGATCATCCGCCATCGCCCGCTTTACTTCCCGCTCAATGTCTTCCCGCCTGCGGTAGGCCAGAAAGATAGGGCCTGTCTGGGCGCTGCACACATCCACATGCCGTATGCGGTCCGCTTCCTTGTCGGCGCGGGTATTTTCATGTTTCTTAATCGTCCTGTTATCATAGTCGTCCACACTGGCGCAGGCCCCGATTCCCACCTGGGATCTGCCGCCCATGACAAGCTCGTAGACATAGTAAGCGGCTTTTTCCTCCTGTATGAAAAGCCCCTCCTCTATCATCTGATCGAGCATCTGTCTCGCTTTCTCATATACCTCGGGGGCATACATGTCGTAATCTTTCGGAAACTGGGTTTCCGGCCTGTCTATCCGAAGGAAAGTGTAATCATCTCCTTCCACCGCTTTTCTTGCCTCTTCCCTGTTGTAAATATCATAGGGAAGCGCCGCTATTTTCTCTGCCAGATCGGCCCTTGGCCGAATCGCCTGAAACGGAATTATGTTTGCCATTGGTAGTCCCTTCTCCCTGCCTTTGCAGGACATATGTAATTATTTTAACAAATTACGCTGGGCATCACAAGGACTTTGTGCTATGATCATAATAACATTAATAATTAAGCAAAGAGAAAGGAAGCGCAGACATGACAGCAGAAGAGCAGAAAATTCTTGATAAAATAAACGCTTATGCGGAAACGGCCCTGGCGGATATTGATCCTCAGAAAACCCGGATATCTTTTCAGTTGGAGGCCTTGAAGCCCGTTATGGAAGAAATCGCAAAGGAAACCGGGAAATCCGTTGAGGAAATTTTCATTCTCTATATGGATCTGGCCAGCGAAGCGGCCGTGGAAGCGGATAAAAAACTACAGGCCGCTCTGGACGACGAGGAAGGAGTCGACTTCTCCTCCATTGCGAACCGATTGAACTGAATATTACTCTCACAAAAACCTGCCTAAGGAATCCCCCGGCAGGTTTTATATTGCAAGTTTTATTGATAAACTCCAAACAGTTACTTCACTACCCTGACTCTGAACACCCCGTCGATGGACTGGAGCTTTTCGATAATCTCCCTGGATGCGGGCGTCTCAATATCCAGCATGGTGTACGCAACCTCTCCTCTCGACTTATTGGTCATATCGGAGATATTGATGTCGTTTTCACCAAAGCACGCCGTAAACTTAGTAATCATATTGGCGATATTCTTATGGAAAATCGCCACACGGCCTGCCTGCTCGCAAATGCCCATATCGCATTTCGGATAATTGACGCTGTTGGCAATGTTACCGTTCTCCAGATAATCCTTCATCTGTTTGACAGCCATCACCGCACAGTTATCCTCCGACTCCTCCGTGGACGCGCCAAGATGCGGGATTACGATACAGCCCTCCTGTCCGGCAGTCGTGGGATTCGGGAAATCCGAAACATACTTTCTCACCTTTCCAGACTTAATGCTCTCCAGAACCGCCTTCTCATCCACAAGAAGATCCCTTGCAAAGTTCAGCAGAATTACGCCGTCCTTCATCTGATCAAGCGCTTCTTTATTGATCATACCCTTCGTCGCATCCATAAGCGGCACATGAATGGTAATGATATCGCATTCCTGATAAATCTCCTCCACATGAAGCACATGTTTCACGTCACGGCTCAGATTCCATGCCGCATCCACAGACACATAGGGATCATAACCGTAAACCTCCATGCCAAGATGCTTCGCCACATTGGCAACCTTCACGCCGATGGCGCCCAGACCGATAATACCAAGTTTCTTACCCTGAATCTCGGTTCCTGCAAAATTCTTTTTCGCCTTCTCCGCATCCTTCGCGATATTTTCGTCGGCCGCATTTTCCTTCACCCACTCGATACCGCCCGCCACATCTCTGGAAGCCAGCAGCATACCCGCAATAACGAGCTCTTTCACACCGTTTGCATTGGCGCCGGGAGTATTAAAGACCACAATTCCCTTCTCCGCGCACTTGTCGAGAGGAATGTTATTAACCCCGGCCCCGGCTCTTGCGATTGCCAGAAGCGCGCCCGGCAGTTCCATGTCATGCATGGCGGCGCTTCTTACCAGAATGCCGTCCGCTTCCTCTATCTTTTCCGTCTTCTCATACTGATCGCTGAACTTATTAAGCCCCACCTGCGCGATGGGATTCAAGCAATGATATTTAAACATCACAGTCCCCCTTCTTTCTACTTATGTTTCTATTTATGTTTTTCTTCAAATTCCTTCATGAAGGCAACCAGCTTCTCCACGCCTTCCACAGGCATGGCATTATAAATGCTGGCGCGCATGCCGCCTACCGTTCTGTGTCCTTTCAGGTTCACGAAGCCGGCAGCCGTCGCTTCCTTAATAAACTCGGCGTCCGTCTCCTCATTGCCTGTCACAAAGGGCACGTTCATAAGCGATCTATCCTCTTTTCTTACCGTTCCCTTAAAGAGACTGCTCTCATCCAGAAAATCATACAGAATCCGGGCTTTCTTCTCATTTAAGGCCTTCATTGCCTCAAGGCCGCCGTTTTTCAACAGCCACTTAAACACCTTGCCGCAGATATAAATACCGTAACAGGGCGGTGTATTATAAAGGGAATCATTATCCGCATGCACCTTAAACTTCATCATGGTAGGCGTTCCCGGCAGGGTATCCTCCGTCAGCAGGTCTTCTCTGATAATCACCACCTGCGTGCCGGCAGGACCTACGTTCTTCTGTACGCCCGCATACACCAGTCCGTACTTTGTCACGTCCATGGGCTCCGACAAAAAGCAGGAAGATACGTCGGAAACCAAAATCTTCCCCTTGGTGTTTGGCAGGGTATGATATTTCGTACCGTAAATCGTATTATTCTCACAGATATAGACATAATCCATATCATCCGTTATGGGAAGATCGGAGCAGTCCGGAATATAGGAGAAGGTCTCATCTGCAGAAGAGGCAAGCTCCACCGCCTCCCCGTAAATCTTTGCCTCGGCAAATGCCTTCTTGGCCCACTGTCCGGTCAGAATATAACCTGCCTTGCGGTTCTTCATCAGATTCATGGGCACGGATGCAAACAAAAGGCTTGCACCGCCCTGCAAAAACAATACTTTATAGTTATCCGGAATCTTCAGGAGCGTGCGCAGATCCGCCTCCGCCTCCTTAATGATCGTGTCATAAACCTTCGACCGATGGCTCATCTCCATGACCGACATTCCCGACCCCTTATAATCGAGCATCTCCTCCGCAGCCTCTTTCAACACCTCTTCCGGCAAAACTGCGGGGCCCGCTGAAAAATTATACACTCTGGACACTTCTATCTCCTCCCGTTTTCCCTTCACTTATCCGAGCTCGCAAAGCGAATCTCTCAAGTAAGCTACCCGTTTTTACAAACTAAAGACCATTTTACGCTTTTCGCGCACTTTAGTCAATTACTTTAATAAAACATGACCACCGGCGTTCCCACTTCCGCCATATCAAAAAGCTCCTCCATGGCCGAACGCGGCGTATTAATACAGCCGTGGGAACCGTTGGTCTGATAAATCGTCCCGCCGAATTTTCCCCGCCACGCCGCGTCATGAATACCGATATTGCCCTTCACCGGCATCCAGAAATCCACGTGGGAAGCGTAATTTGCACCGCGAAGTATTCGGTTTTTCTGTTTTGCATACACATAATTTACGCCGGAGGGCGTTCCCATTCTGCGGGAAGTATTTCCTGTCACAATGGGCGTATCAATCTTCAAAACGCCGTCCACATAGTAATACATTTTCTGCTCGCCCATATCCACTTCTATGTAGGTCGAACCGATATCCTCCCTGCCCTGCTGCAGGGCCTCCTGCGTATAGGCCGGCCGATGCACTTCCTCTTTTCTTTCCTGAAAGGCCTGCGTCAGATAGGCAGTCTCCGCCGCCCTGTCGATCTTATTACCGTACAGACCGCCCTCCACCGTCACCATTTCTCCTCTGGTAGATAAGAACTGCCTGCTTTTGCCTACCGTATCATATTCATCCGCCAGCGCATCCACAAATTCCTCTATGGCATTTTCCCGTAATTGCAGTTCTCCCGCTTCATCAAAAAGAAAACGCCCGTTATCATCTGTTGCAATCCAGCCGCTGACCACGGAAGCATCCACCGAAACCTCTTCCGCCCCCATCTGATAGACAATGCCGCACTGCTGAAAGCGTTCCAGTTTTTCCCATATATCCAGCGTTTCTCTCATCTGCGCCGTCAGCTCCAGATCATGGTAACACCCCGCCTCAACGAGAGAAACCTCGCTTACGGAATCTTCCACAGCGGCAAGCACCGCATCCTTCGCCTGTTCCACCGAAAGAACATCCGTCCGCTCATTTACAAGCGCATATCCCTCCGGCGTGTGTACAATCTCCACCTTCCGCTCCTGATCCCCTTTCGACTCCCGGCAAAAGGGCAGAGCCGCAAAGCAGGACTCAAAGGCTTCCCTATCAAAAGATACCACCGGCACAAGCTCCACCTGATGCCCGCCGAACAGGCTGTCTGTCCACATCCACGGATTCTGCCGCTTCTGGTAAATTTCAAGGGCCTGCTTAAAATCGTACTGGTATGCAATTTCCTGCGCGGATATTACATAGCTGTTGCCGTCCCTGTCCGTCACGGTAACTCCTTCATAGGTAAAATCCGCCGCAAGCTCCTTATTTACCTCCTGAATACTCTTTCCGGTACAATAGATCCCGTTAATCCATGTTCCATAGGTAAATGCATTTCGATAATAAACGGCAAGCCCGATATAAACCGCCATCAGACTGACGACGGCAATACCGATAATAACCGCCATATGCTTTAGTAATCTCTTCATGACAAGCTCTTATTTTTTCTCCAGATCTCCCGCGTCAAAAGCCTCGCTGATCGGCGCCCCTGCCGGCACCATGGGAAATACTTTATCGTCCTTTGGTATGATACAATTTAATAACACCAGTTTCTTTAAAGCAACAGCCTTCTCAATGGCGGGCCCGACCTCTTCTTTCTTCGTCACAAGAATCGCCTCGCAGCCAAGTCCTTCCGCCACCTTGCAGAAATCCACGCCGTCATCCAGAATCGTCTGTGAATACCGCTGTCCGTAGAACAGCGTCTGCCACTGTCTCACCATGCCAAGTACATGATTGTTGATTACCACCTGGATAATCGGTATGTTATAGCGGCTTGCCGTCGCCAGTTCATTCATATTCATGCGAAAACACCCGTCGCCCGCAATATTGATGCAGATTTTGTCAGGCCGCCCCATCTTCGCGCCGATGCATGCGCCAAGACCATAGCCCATGGTGCCGAGTCCGCCTGAGGTAAGCAGGGTGCGCGGGGCGCTGTACCGATAATACTGTGCCGCCCACATCTGGTGCTGTCCCACGTCCGTGGTAATGATGGCTTCCCCCTTCGTCACCCTGTCGATCTCTTCCATGATATAAGGACAGGAAAGCTCGCTCTCGTCATAGTTTAACGGATATTTGCTTTTCAGCTCTGCAATGTGCGCCATCCACGCCTCATGCTTCTGCGCCGACAGACGTCCGTTTAATTGGGAAAGCACCTCTTTTAAATCTCCCACCAGAGAAACGTCCGTCTTAATATTTTTATTGATTTCCGCCGCATCCACATCAATGTGCAGCACCTTTGCGTGTTCTGCGAACCGCTTCGGATTCCCCACCACACGGTCCGAAAAACGCGCGCCCAGCGCAATCAGAAGATCGCACCCGCTGACGCCAAAGTTGGAAGTTTTGGTGCCGTGCATACCGATCATTCCCGTGTACCGTTCATCATTTCCGTCGATAACGCCTTTTCCCATCAAGGTATCGCAGACCGGTGCGTCCAGAAGATTTGCAAATTCCCGCACTTCCCTGTAAGCCTCGGAGATCACTGCGCCGCCGCCCACATAAATAAAGGGTTTTTCCGCATTCTCCAAAAGCTTTACAGCCTCGGAAAGTTCCTCCTGCGTATACCGTGCTGCCGCTTTGGCCTGCGCAGGCTCTTTTTTCTCATAATTGCAGCTGTTTGCCGTCACATCTTTCGTGATATCCACAAGAACCGGGCCGGGTCTGCCGCTCTTTGCAATGGTAAAGGCGTTTCTGAGCGTATCCGCCAGAATCGTTACATCCTTTACGATATAATTATGCTTGGTAATCGGCATGGTGATTCCCGCAATGTCCACCTCCTGAAAGGAATCCTTTCCCAGAAGAGGCAGATTCACGTTACAGGTAATCGCCACCACAGGCACCGAATCCATATAAGCCGTTGCAATACCCGTTACCAGATTGGTCGCCCCCGGGCCGCTGGTCGCCAGACAGACTCCCGTTTTTCCTGTGGCTCTGGCATAACCGTCCGCCGCATGAGCAGCTCCCTGCTCATGAGACGTCAAAATATGATTAATCTCGCTGCTGTGCTGATACAGCGCGTCATATACATTCAAAATCGTACCGCCGGGATAGCCGAACACTGTGTCAACTCCCTGCTCTTTGAGACATTCCACTACTATCTGCGCACCTGTCAATACCATGTCTTCCTCCATTCCGACTGAAAATCAAGATCATCAGACTTATTTTTCAATCTTTTCCTCCATCAGTTACCGCCCGCGGGAATTTCCAGAATCGCGCCTCTGTTACCGCTTGTCACCATCTCCCGGTATCTGGCAAGATAGCCGCTTGTCACTTTCGGCTCCCTTGGCTGCCATTTTGCCTTCCTCGCCGCCAGCTCTTCCTCAGACACCTTCACATCCAGTTTCATATTGGGAATATCAATACTGATGATATCGCCTTCTTCCACCAACGCGATAGGGCCGCCCACCGCAGCCTCAGGCGATACATGGCCAATAGAAGCTCCTCTGGAAGCGCCGGAAAAACGGCCGTCTGTGATCAGCGCCACGCTGGAGCCAAGACCCATACCGGCAATAGCCGAAGTTGGATTTAACATCTCCCGCATTCCGGGGCCGCCTTTCGGGCCTTCATAGCGGATCACCACCACGTCCCCTGCCACAATTTTTCCGCCCTTGATGGCGTCAATGGCGTCTTCCTCACATTCAAACACACGGGCCGGGCCCTCGTGAACCATCATCTCTTCCACCACGGCGGAACGCTTCACCACGCTGCCGTCAGGCGCAAGATTTCCTTTCAGCACTGCCAGTCCGCCGGTCTTACTGTAAGGATTTTCCACTGTGCGAATAACATCTGTATTTTTATTTGCGGCATCCTTAATATTTTCGCCAATCGTCTCACCCGTAACCGTCATGCAGTCCGTATGAAGCAGGCCGATATCCGCAAGCTCCTTCATTACCGCATAAACGCCGCCTGCTTCGTTCAGATCTTCCATATAAGTGGGGCCCGCCGGAGCCAGATGACACACATTGGGAGTCTTTTCGCTGATCTCATTGGCAAAGGAAATGTCAAAATCAAATCCCACTTCATGAGCGATGGCAGGCAGATGCAGCATGGAGTTGGTAGAGCAGCCAAGCGCCATATCTACTGTAAGCGCATTTAAGACAGCGTCCTTCGTCATAATATCTCTGGGTCTGATATTCTTTTCCAGAAGCTTCATCACCGCCATACCCGCATGCTTCGCCAGCTTGATCCGCTCGGAATAAACCGCAGGAATCGTTCCGTTGCCGCGAAGGCCCATGCCCAGCGCCTCAGTCAGGCAGTTCATGGAATTGGCCGTATACATACCGGAGCAGGAACCGCAGGTAGGACAGGTCTTTTCCTCAAACTCCAGAAGCTCCTCGTCCGAAAGCGTTCCGGCCGCATGAGAGCCCACCGCCTCGAACATGGAAGAGAGGCTTCTCTTCTGTCCCTTTACGTGACCGGCGAGCATAGGGCCGCCGGATACAAAAACAGTCGGCACATTGATACGGGCCGCCGCCATCAGAAGGCCGGGGACGTTTTTATCACAGTTAGGCACCATCACCAATGCGTCAAACTGATGCGCGAGCGCCATACACTCCGTAGAGTCGGCAATCAGGTCTCTGGTCACCAAAGAATACTTCATGCCGATATGGCCCATGGCAATACCGTCGCAGACCGCGATAGCCGGAAATACCACCGGCACGCCGCCGGCTTCCGCCACGCCCATTTTTACCGCCTCCACAATTTTATCCAGATTCATATGCCCCGGCACAATCTCATTGTAGGAGCTGACAATTCCCACCATGGGGCGTTCCATCTCCTCCTTTGTAAAACCAAGGGCATTAAATAAACTTCTGTGAGGCGCCTGCTGTACACCCGCCTTTACGTTGTCACTTCTCATAATCGCTTTCCTCCTGTTTTATATTTATAAGCCCGGCTCTAGGCTCAAAATCCAGCCGCTCCGCGTCTGCTTTTGCCTTAACTTTCAAGCTCAAAAATCCAGCCGCTCCGCGTCTGCTTTTGTCTTAACTTTCAAGCTCAAAAATCCAGCCGCTCCGCGTCTGCCGCACTTCGTGCTCTTAGATTTTTTCGCTGTCCTGTCAGGCGAAACCAAATGCTCACTCTGTTCGCGCTTGCTTTCGCTCTAACAGGACAAATTGCCAGTTTTCATAGACCTGTGTCATATTTTCTTCCAGATATTGCGCATGGGCGGCCACATCCTCCGCCGTCAGATAGAATTTCCACTCTTCCGGCCCTTCCCTGTACCCATAGGGAAGACCAAGCAGCGCCTTGTCAAGAATCACTATGTCCGCCGCCTCCATATCCCTTGTAACCGATATGTCCTGCTGTCCATAGAGATACAAAAACAGGTACTCCTGATCACAGTCCGTCACCGCCAAAACATCCGTCTCTTCCATGTCAATCTGCATACAGGCATCCGCAAGCAGCTCGTCGCGCTTACTGTAAGGGGTCATATCCGCCAACACAAAAGCCCAGGAAACGCCCGCTGCAAGATAAGCCAGAACCATAACGGCCTTTCCTACTCCCTGTCTCCATCCAAAATCGGATTCCCCATGCAGCAGCAAAACCGTCTTCTGTACAAGCCACCCCATAAGAAGCGCCGCCCACACACCGAGAAAGGAAAACACCCGCTGATAGGGAAGCTTACACTGTATGAGGAGGGCCAGCGTCAAAAGAACCGCCGTCAACAGAAAATACCACTCTAAAAAAGCCTTTTTCGGCCTTCTGACAAGACAGACAACCGCGGCGGCAAGTCCGATCGCAAGCAAAAGGCACATGATATTTCCCGTAAGCCCCCACATGGGAGCCAGCTGCGTGCCAAACAGCGTCTGTATCCAGTGTCCAGCCTGCCCGTTAAACTCCTGTCTTGTCATACTCTGGATATAGGGCGTGGCAAGCATGTACTCCATCCCCTCGGCAAGGGCCTCAAAGGGCCTGTGGAGAATCACATCAATATGCCTCGCCTGATAAAGGGGCCCGTCCGGTATCTTTGTGATCAGATTGGAACCGATCGCCAGCCACAACAGACAATAGATGCCCGCCGTACACACCGCGCTCACAAGGGAAGTGACAACCAGCCTGATAAGCCGTCTGTAATCCCGATCCAGAAGAAGGACAAGCCCCCCGATCAGGCAGACCGGCATTACCATATACAAACTGCTTGGGATCGTCCAGAGGGAGATCACAAGTGACAGTCCGAAAATTATATAATTACGCTTGTTATCTGATTTCTCCACTATGATATGATGCAAAGACAGCATTGCAGCAAGATAACAAAAGGTCACAAGCGCATAGCCTCTGCCCTGCACTGCCAGCTGATTGACTCCATACATTCCCGCAAACAGAAGCACGGGAATTAGCGTCACAATGCCCGCAAACCATTTTTTTGAAATTCGATACAGAAGAATCAGACTTCCCAGACTGCAAAAACAGGATACACCACGAAGGGCTACAGGTGCGCATCCAAATATCCCCAAACAGGCTGAGAGCGTGGAATAGCCCACATGATTATTGGGCAGAGGCCAGTGAATCGCCGCATATATCGGGCCTCTGCTGATAAAATAAAAATAAGTATACAGCTCGTCATACCAGGGCGTCAGGGTAAACATCCGACACCCGTAATAGACGGCCATCACAAGGAAAAACAGCAGAAAAACCACAGTTTCCTTTTTTCCATGACTACTCAAAAAGTAACGCATGGTATTATTTGACTCTTTCTACGATCAGATCGCCCATTCTCTTACAGCCGACCTTCTCACAGCCCTCGGACATGATATCGCCCGTGCGATACCCGTCACGCAGCACCTGCTTTACCGCCCCGTCAATGGCATCCGCCTCTTTGTCCAGATCAAAGCTGTAGCGAAGCATCATGGAAGCCGAAAGAATGGTAGCAATCGGATTTGCCATGTCCTTACCGGCAATATCAGGCGCAGACCCGTGGCTTGGTTCATACAGGCCGAATTTCGTATCGTTTAAGGACGCGGAAGCCAGCATGCCGATGGAGCCGGTCACCATACTTGCCTCGTCGGAAAGAATATCCCCGAACATATTCTCCGTCAAAATCACATCAAACTGGGCCGGATCCTTCACAAGCTGCATGGCGCAGTTATCAACCAGCATATGTTCTAATGTCACGTCAGGGTAGTCTTTTGCCACCTCTTCCACAACAGCGCGCCAAAGTCTGGAGGAATCCAGAACATTGGCCTTATCCACACTGGTCACTTTCTTTCTGCGCTTTCTGGCAATATCAAAACCTTTGACGGCGATCCGGCGAATTTCATTCTCGTCGTAGGTCAGCGTATCTATGGCCTTCCTCACGCCGTTCTCCTCCACAGTCTTTCGCTCGCCAAAATACAGGCCGCCCGTCAGTTCTCTCATAATAAGCATGTCAAAGCCGGTTTCGGATATCTCCTGTTTCAGCGGACAGGCCTGGGCCAGCTCTTCATACAAAACCGCCGGCCGCAGATTGGCAAAAAGATTTAACGCCTTACGAATCCCCAGAAGTCCTGCCTCCGGCCGCAGATTGGGCGGGAGCTTATACCAGGGAGAAGTGGTGGTATCGCCGCCGATAGAGCCCATCAGCACTGCATCCGCACTTTTTGCAGTTGCCACCGCCTCGTCTGTCAGCGGTACGCCGTGCACGTCGATGGATGCGCCTCCCATCAGAATATCTGTATACTGCATGTCATGTCCGTATTTTTTCGCCACCGCATCCAGCACTTTCTTTGCCTCAGCCACAATTTCCGGTCCGATCCCGTCACCGGGAATACAGGTGATTTTGAGCTCCATAAGGTTCCTCCATTCCATATATTCCTCAAAAAGCCGGACCGCTTGCGCGCCGGCTTTTTGACATAAGTTCTGTTTGCTCTTTGTTTACTCTGCTCTATAGCTCTTTTCTACAATAACATTTCCGTCGGAATCACAGTATCTGATACCGTATGAAACTGTCCCTTTTTCAGCGCCGATTGAATCATCCAGCACACCTGCCAGTGCAGAAAAAGCGCTCTCCATCGTATCCATACCCTCGCTCAGAGTATCCACCGCATTCTCCGGCAACTCAACGGAATCCTTAAAGGTAGCTATGCAAATTACATCGTTTCCCACTACCTCGATCTCCATATCCACTGCCTCATTGCCCTGTGCCGCAGCCTGCTCCTCAAGCTCCTTTTCTGCGGCCGGATCCTCTTTCAGGAACTCCTCAAGCGTCTTTGCGCCGCTCTCATCCTCAGCAGGCGCTTCCTCCTCTGCGGGTGCCTCTTCCTCAGCAGGCGCTTCCTCTTCTGCGGGTGCCTCTTCCTCAGCAGGCGCTTCCTCTTCAACCGCAGGAGCCTCGCTCTCTTTGGGGCTGTCAGAACCGCCACAAGCTGTTGCTGACATGGCAAGCGTTAATAACGCTGCGCACAAAAAAGTTTTCACTGTTCTCCTCTTCATAAAACTACTCCTCCTTAAAATGAAATGATATTTATGTTGTATTACTTTTACAACCCATTTATTCCGTTTCCGCCTTCTCAATCTGCGCAATGGCCGTCTTCTGCATGGGAATACGGCAGTTTTTGTTACTGCCGAACTCTACGATAACCGTGTCGTCGGTAATGTCAATCACAATTCCATAGAAACCGCTGTTGGTTAAAACACAGTCCCCGACAGCCATATCCGCCAGCATTGCCGCCATTCTCTTCTGTTCCTTCTTCTGCGGACGAATCATAATAAAATACATGAATGCCACAATAATGACAATATAGATAACCATCACCAGACCGCCGCCCGTGGCAGCCGCCGCATCAGCTGTTAATAATAATCCCATTTCGTTTCCTCCGTTATTCTTTCAATAAAATACTAAAGCGTATAATACACTACTTAATCAGGAAAAACAAGCCCCTTCTAAAAATTTCGTCAACCTTTCCCATTCTGCATCCCCTCAAGCTTTTGTTTCTTATAGGAAGCAAATCGTCCTTCGTCCAGCGCGTCTCTGATCTCCTCCATCATCTTATTATAGAAGAAAAGGTTGTGCAGCACGCACAGGCGCATGCCAAGCATCTCCTTTGCTTTCAGCAAATGTCTGATATAGGCGCGTGAATATCTCCTGCATGCCGGACAGGCGCACCCCTCCTCAATAGGCCTATTGTCAAGCTCATATCTGGCGTTAAAAAGGTTTATTTTTCCAAAATTGGTATAAAGATGTCCGTGCCTTCCGTTTCTCGAGGGATATACGCAATCAAAGAAATCTACCCCCCGCTCCACTGCCTCCAGAATATTAGCCGGTGTCCCGACTCCCATCAGATAAGTAGGTTTATCCACCGGCAGACAAGGCACCGTCTCCTCAATCACATGATACATCTGCTCGTGGCTCTCCCCCACCGCAAGACCGCCAAGCGCGTAACCGTCACAGTCAAGCTCCGCAATCCGTCTGGCGTGATCCATACGGATATCATCAAAAACCGCTCCCTGATTAATGCCGAATAGCAGCTGTTTTTTATTAATGGTATCTTCCAACCCGTTCAGACGCGCCATCTCCTGTTTACAGCGCACAAGCCATCTGCTTGTCCGGGCCACGGAATTCTCCACGTACTTTCTTTCCGCCATGCTGGGCGGACATTCATCAAATGCCATGGCAATGGTGGACGCCAGATTGGATTGAATCTGCATACTCTCCTCAGGGCCCATAAATATTTTCCGTCCGTCTATGTGGGAATGGAAATACACCCCTTCTTCCTTTATCCTGCGAAGCCCCGCCAGTGAAAACACCTGGAAACCTCCTGAGTCCGTCAGAATCGGTTTATCCCAGGACATAAATTTATGCAGTCCGCCCAACTGCCTGATCACCCGGTCACCCGGACGCACATGCAGATGGTAGGTATTGGAAAGTTCCACCTGAGTTCCGATCTTTTCCAGATCCTCCGTGGCCACAGCGCCCTTAATGGCCGCCGCTGTTCCTACATTCATAAAGACAGGGGTCTGTATCGTGCCGTGCACAGTCGTAAACTCAGCACGCTTAGCCCTGCCTTCCTGTTTTAAAATCTTATACATATTGTCCTCTTTCCAGTTTAAAATAACTATAGATATTTATCCCAGAATTCTTCCAGACAAAGATCCTCTGTCTTCATAACTGCCGCCGCTTCCCTGCCTACATAACGAAAATGCCAGGGCTCATATTCAATACCGGTAATATATTCTTTCCCGGAAGGATACCGCAGAATAAACCCATACTCATGACTGTGCTCCTCCAGCCACTCTCCCTCCTTCGTATCGGCAAACCCCTGCAAAAGCGGAATATAACTGTCGGAGGTAATGTCCAGCGCCAGCCCCACCTCATGCTCGCTGCATCCGGGGACCGTAATGACTCTTGAAGTGACTTTGTAAGCTTCCATATAAGAAAGTCCCTGTTTCATATAGGACTTGATTCTGCCGTTAAAATTGTCTTCCTGATGATCCGAGGTTCTGTACGGAGATCTGACAACCAGATTCAGTCCGTCTCTCTTTGCCGCCTGCATCATGAGAAGCAGATCTTCGATCACCCTCTCGTCACAGCGCATACCCGAAGTAAACGTTCCAAGCTTGAAATCATACTCGTCGGGAATCGGATGCTGCTTGTTGATCAGCGTCAGCCTCCAGTCAGAAGAATCAAACGCCAGCGTCTCTGTATCCGTAATCGGCTCCGTATCCGCCTGACGCGCTGTTTCCTCATGATCATGGGTTTCCATTTGGCCGTGATTTTCCAGCAGATCATCCAGCGTATAAGCCTCAATCTCCGCATCCTCATGCTCCGTCACTATCCCTGTTTCATCCAGAAGCACTTTCTCCGGCGGTGTTACCGGCTCAACAACTGCCAGAGAAACATCCGACGTCTCCACTATGGCGCTGTAAGTCTCCTGCACGCCGGCAAATCCGGTACGCTCCGCAAACACGGCAAAGGAGAAGCTGCAACTGCTCATAAAAAAGGCAGCTACAAACACCATACTGGCATAACGTTTTCCGTTTGTGGTAAAATGCCTTCCGGCATAATAAAATAAAAGAGACACTGACATCGCCGCCAGACAGGGATATTTCAACAGCTTGTGTTTTTTTGCCGCTCCCATAAAATATGCAATTATATTTTTTCGAAACGTCTTATCCATGCAAAACCCCAATTATGTCATAATTACAATTTCTGTCTTATATCATAACACATAAAATTTTTTTGTACACCCTTTTTTTATGTAAATCTGTCATTTTTCTTGCTTTTTTTTCACTCTTTTCCCCTTTGATTTGATTTTTAATATTACAGTTGTCCTTTTTCGGTTCCTTTTTCTTCCTGTTTCGGCCTTCGTTTTTCCCCTGACGGCACTTGCATTTTAAACAAAATATGGTATGCTGTGTAAGGAGAAAACCGCATGAATTCTTACAAATTTTGCAAGATTACGTTATTGCGTCAGATTTCCCGCCGGTTTCTTTTCCGAACCATTTTTAATTGTACATTTTATATTTCATATGCAATTTAATTTTTGCAGGATATCCTGCATGCTTTTTTCAGAAAACTTCACGCATTTCAAGAAAGGATCAGACAATGGCAGGCTCAACACTGGGAATTATCTATCGAATCACTACATGGGGGGAGTCCCACGGCCCCGGACTCGGCGTCGTTGTGGACGGCTGCCCGGCAGGGCTGGCGCTTAATACAAACGATATTCAGTCATATCTGGACCGGCGAAAACCCGGTCAAAGCCGTATTTCCACCCCCCGTAAGGAAGCGGACGCCGTGGAAATTCTTTCCGGCGTCTTTGAGGGAAAAACCACAGGCGCTCCCATTTCCCTGCTGGTCCGCAACACATCGCAGCGCTCCGGAGACTATAGCGAAATCGCAAGCTATTACCGCCCCGGCCATGCCGATTATACCTTTGACCAAAAATACGGCTTCCGTGACTACCGCGGCGGCGGACGCTCCTCAGGACGCGAAACCATTGGCCGTGTAGCCGCAGGCGCTATCGCCGCAAAAGCTCTGTATGCGTTTGGCATACGACTTACGGCTTACACAAAATCCATCGGCCCCGTATCCATTAATCCGAATTCCTTTGACCCGGCGGCCATTCTGGAAACGCCAACGGCCATGCCCGACAGAGAAGCTTCCGTTCATGCGGAAAAGTATCTTGCGGACTGTATGAAAGACTACGATTCCTCCGGGGGCATAATCGAGTGCGTGATTGACGGCGTACCGGCCGGTCTTGGCGACCCGGTCTTTGAGAAGCTGGACGCAAATCTGGCAAAAGCCATAATGTCCATCGGCGCTGTGAAAGCAGTGGAAATTGGCGACGGAATTGAAGTTTCCACCCGGAGAGGCTCGGAAAACAACGATCCCTTCCACATGCAGAACGGCCGAATTGTCAAATCGACCAACCATGCAGGCGGCATTCTCGGCGGCATCAGCGACGGTTCCCAAATACTTCTGCGGGCGCATATAAAGCCTACCCCCTCCATCTTTTCCCCGCAAAATACCGTAAACAGGGACGGAGAAGATATTACGGTTTCCATCAAGGGCCGGCACGACCCCGTTATTGTTCCGAGAGCAGTGGTGGTTGTGGAATCCATGGCGGCAATCACACTGTTGGATGCGCTTCTTGTCAATGCCGGATCAAAAATGGAACATCTTGCAGCCATTTACAAAAATTAAATCAACGAGAAAAAGTTTCCGTATTTTAAATTGAGACTTAATTATTTCCACATTTTTACTTTTTGTCCATCTTCAAACAAAAGACTCTCCAACTTAAGTAAACCAGTTTGGAGAGTCTTTCTCTATCGCAATATCATGTGATAACAGCTATCTTTTTCGTGGTATCATCCGTTATTCTCTCTCACGAGAATTTCAGCGGTACATTCCATAACAGGTGACTCCTTAATAATCTCCCCCACACTATCTACCGAAATAATCCCGGACTTCGGATTTTTGACGGATATCACATGTCCTCTCACATCCGCCTCCACATCCGAGTATTCAAAGGCCAGATCCGTATCTTCCATGGTACAGTTAATCAGCTTCAGATTTTTGCAGTAGCATAATGGCTGCGTACCGATAATCTTACAGTCAATCAGCGTAAGACCGTCTGAAAACCATGCCAGATACTCTCCCTTTACCACCGAATTTCTGACCGTCACATTTTCACTGTGCCAGAAAGCGTCTTTTGTATCAAGCACGCTGTCCGTAATCTCAAGATTCTTCATATATTGAAAGGAATACTTTCCCTTCATTTTCACCCGTTCCAGTTTTACGTCTCTGCTGTCAAAAAACAGATACTCCGACTCGATGTCTGAATCCGTCATGGTAATGTCCTTTGATTTCCAGCCAAATTCCTGCGACACAATATGACAGGAATCAAGCCGGATTCGTTCGCACTCCCTGACCGCTTTAATTCCCTCTAATGAACAATGCTGTATCTCGCCGTCGGAAGCATACCAAATGGCCGCCCTTGTCAGTTCATCCATTGTGGCGTTATTCATGGTAAACTTCTTTACATGCCACAGGGGATAACGCAGAGAGAACGTGCACGCTGTCAAATGCACGTTCCCGGCCTCCTTCAAAACGGACTCTCCGTCCGCCGGCCCGGCAAAAGTACAGGACCTTACATCTGCGTCCTGTAAATGATATAACGCCCGTTCTTCATCAAACTGCCGGTTTGTAATCGTTGTTCTCATTATAGCTCACCTCTCCGCTTAATTGTCTGTGCACTACTCATTGCCAACGTACAGGTAGCTGCTGATACAGTACAGCGTCTGTCCGTTATATTCCACCTTCGACCATCCGTAATCCTCATTGATGCCGGTTCTGGTCGCATATTCTCCATTGTGCAAAGTGGCTACCACCACTGCGTCAGGATTCGTCACGCTGGGAAGCTTTCGCAGGTTTACCTCAATTTTTGCCGTTACCTGCTCGTCTCTCTTTGTAAAACGGGTTTTCAATCCGTCGCCGCTGCCGGCTCCCTCCTGCCCGGTCTGCTCCTTCGGTCCTTCCTGCTTCGGCGTCTGATAACCTAGATCGGTAGTAAGGTAACTGCTCACGGCATAAACGGTCTGTTCCCCGTAAAGCAGTCTGGACCAGCCGCTGTCACTTACGCCTGTTCTCTTCAACGTCTCTCCGTTTTTCAGCGTATACACTACCGCGCTGTCGTCTCCCTGACTGGGTATATTGCGCAGGTTGGTTGCATCCTTTGCCGTTACCTCTTCATCCACCTGTGTAAAAGGCATCAGCGCTTCCACATCCGCATGGGCTTCCTCCGGCGTTTCATCGTTCAGTGCGCCCGCCGTCCCCTCGTAACCAAAATAGGCAATGTTGACGTCCACAGGCTGACTGATGCCGGAAACGGTTCCCCGATTGGTGTACTGCCACATGGCATGGGTTCCCTGATAGGCGGATTTTTCCGTCTGAGGATAGGGCGTCGATGGATACTGTGAGACCCAGATGCGATAGGTTTTCTCAATCCTTGACGTTTCCCACTTGGCGTCGCCCGCCATCTCGTTCATGGAGGAATAGAACATGGGCGTATAGCCTCTTTCATATATCCTGTTCAGAAAGGCAATGGCGATATCCGTCCGCTTTGTGGCGGAGAGTCCGTACTGCGCGCTGTCTTCCCGCTCAAACCCTTCACAGTCAAAGGCTACCGGATAGGTAATCTGATACTGGGAAATATAATCGGCTGTCCAGTTCGCTTCCTCTATTGCCTCCGCCTCATTTGTGGCGGTGGAAAAGAAATATGCCCCGATTTTGATCCCGTTCTTCTGGGCTTCCTGCATATTATATCTGGCGTTGCTGTCCGCAACAATCTCCCGGCTGCCGTCCATGCGGTATCCCACGCGTACCATAACAAAATCGACGCCGGAATCGGCCACCTGCGCCCAGTCAATCGTACCCTGATACCTGGCCACGTCAATTCCAAAAGTAATCTCTTCCGTTTCCGTTGCGGCCCCTGAGGTGAGGAGCTTACTCACATCCACCTCCGTACCCTGTTCCGTACTCATGGTTTCCGTCTCCGGATCTTTTTGCATATCCGCTTCCGCATCCTCCTCCGGCTTCTCCTGTGCGGTTTCCCCCACCGGCTTCTCTGCAGATTCCCCTGCCGCGTCCTTATCGGACTGCGCATTTTCCTCAGAATCGGGTTCTACGTCCCGCTCCGGCCCATTCTCCTGCCCTTGGGAAAAATCCTCCGCCTCCGAGGTTTCATTCATAACAGATGTTTTTTCTTCCGTGCCATTTCGAAACAGAAAGAACAGCGCCACAGCGACTATCACCGCCACAATGCCGATCACAGCCGGAAGCAGCACCCGCTTTACAAAGCGCAGCGCATTCTCGTCCAGTTCTTCGTCAAAATCATCGTCGTAATCGTCATCATCGTCTGAAAAATCGTACTCTTCTTCCTCATCGTCATCTGACACATCGTACTCTTCTTCCTCATCCAGATCAATAAATTCAAGCTCTTCCTCGCTATTTCTCTTCTGCTTCACAGGGAATCCCCTTTCATTCGCATCAATATTACACGTATTATTTATCCTGCGGTAAAACCTATATGATTCAAAATATGAGCGCTGTGTTTAGAAGCTCTCCAGAAGCTCCAGATAAAATTCGTAGTAATCCTTTCTGTTCTCCTTCATAAACTGAATGGCGGACTTGGGATGCTGATTGAGAATGCCTGTCAGCAGATAAGGCACGTCATACCCCCATGTCACGCCGGATTCCCTGAGCGGCACAATCTGTTCCTCAATAAAGTGCAGAATCGGATTGATATTATATTTGGGATTCTTCAAAAATCCCAGAAGCAGTTCACTCGGGCAGTTGCCGCAGCCGCGCCCCATGCCGCTCACCGTTGCGTCCAGATAGCTCACTCCCATAATGACAACTTCCGATGTGTTTGCAAAGGCAAGCTGCTGATTGTTGTGGGCATGTATTCCCACCTTTTTATTGTATTTATCCGCCACTTCAAGGTATTTATCTGCAAGTCTTCTGGCCTGCTCCGGGTAGAGAGAACCGTAGCTGTCCACCAGATAAATCGTCCCCACGCTGCTTTGGCCAAGCAGCTCCAGCGCTGCGTCCAGATCCGTCTCGTTTGCCTTGGAAATCGCCATGATATTTACAGTAGTTTCATACCCCTTCTTCGTGCAGTCCTCGATCATGGCAATCGCAGCAGGAATCGTGTTGATATAGGTCGCGATGCGCACCAGATCAACCGGGCTATCCTTTTTGTTGAGAATATCCTTTTTGTAATCGCATCGGCCCACATCAGCCATGACGCCGATCTTCATATCCGTCTTGTTTTCTCCCACAACGGCACGAATATCCTTATCGTCACAGAATTTCCACTTACCAAACTTGTTTACGTCAAACATTTCTTTGGACGCCTTGTAACCAAACTCCATATAATCCACACCGGCCCTGATGTTTGCACGATACAGCGCCTGCACAAACTCGTCCGTAAAGCGGAAATCATTTACCAGACCGCCATCCCGCAGCGTGCAGTCCACCACCTTGATATCCGGCGTGTATGACATCAATGTTCTTCCCTTTGCTCTCTTTTCCATAGTAAAATCCCTCTCTGCCTTTCCTCTCGTTTTGCGGATTCGGGTGAATGCCGCCCGATTCCCGCAGTTATCCCGTTACCTATACCAGAATCTTCTTAAAGCTCTTCTTGCCTTTTTTAACGATAAATTCCTCAGCGGCGATATCTTCCTTCGTGTAAGAAGTCTTCACATCGCTTACTTTCTCTCCCTTTACGGACACGCCGCCCTGTTCCACGGCTCTGCGTGCTTCGGAACGGGAAGCTGCCAGAGCGGCGGATACAAGAACACCCAGAATATCAATTCTGCCGTCTCTGAAATCCTCATCCCGCAGCGTCACTGCAGGCATGTTTTCCGAACTGGTTCCGCCTGCAAAGAGGGCTCTGGAAGCTTCCTTCGCCTTGTCGGCCTCCTCCTCCCCATGCACCAGATTCGTCAGTTCATAAGCCAGAATTTCCTTCGCCTCATTTAACTGACTGCCCTCCCAGCTGTCCATCTCCTCGATCTGCTCAAGAGGCAGGAAGGTAAGCATCCGCAGACATTTCAGCACGTCCGCATCGTCCACATTGCGCCAGTACTGGTAAAACTCAAAAGGCGTGGTCTTATTGGGATCCAGCCACACAGCGCCCTTCTGGGTTTTTCCCATCTTCTTGCCTTCGGAGTTCATAAGAAGGGTGATTGTCATGGCGTAAGCGTCTTTGGAAAGCTTTCTGCGAATCAAATCCGTGCCGCCAAGCATATTACTCCACTGATCGTCACCGCCAAACTGCATATTACAGCCGTATCTCCTGTAAAGCTCAAGGAAATCATAACTCTGCATAATCATATAGTTAAACTCAAGGAAGCTGAGTCCCTTCTCCATCCGCTGCTTATAGCATTCCGCCCGCAGCATGTTGTTTACGGAAAAGCACGCGCCCACTTCCCTGATAAATTCCACATAGTTAAGGTCAAGCAGCCAGTCCGCATTATTCACCATAAGCGCCTTTCCTTCGGAAAAGTCAATAAACCGGCTCATCTGCTTCTTAAAGCACTCGCAGTTGTGCTCAATAGTCTCTTTGGTCATCATGGAACGCATGTCCGTTCTTCCGGAGGGATCCCCAATCATCGCAGTCCCGCCGCCAATCAGGGCAATGGGCTTATTTCCCGCCTCCTGCAGACGCTTCATCAGACATAACGCCATAAAATGCCCCACATGCAGGCTGTCCGCCGTTGGATCGAACCCGATATAAAAAGTCGCCTTTCCGTTATTGATCAGATCGCGTATTTCCGCTTCATCCGTCAGCTGGGCAAGAAGTCCTCTCGCCTGTAATTCTTCATAGATTCCCATAATTTCCTCCATTTCTTTCCACAACAAAACCCCCGTCCTGTTATCAGGACGAGGGTTAAACCCGTGTTACCACCTAATTTCACGAATGACTCGCATCATTCGCCTCACCGGGTACGGTCATAAATAACAATCGCTATGTATTGTTATCCGCCATGACGATACTCTCCTGCTGTAACGTGCATTCCTCCGTCACGGCCTACTAAGAAACAGTTTCGCTCTATTCTGCCGTGAAGCTCCGAGATGTATTCATGGAAAAGTTCCCGCGCGCCTCTCATCTGCCGGCTGCTTTCTGTCCGTTTCCTGATCCACTACTTGTTCTCTTCTACGCCTGTTTTCTGTTTTGCAAAGCTTTACTGCCTTATAATTTATACGAATTTTGGGGCTTTGTCAACCCCTTTATTTTTATGAAAACAACATTTATTTCTTAAGGAATCCGTCAACATACCGTACCGCCGTAATGCTGTCTTCTGCCGCTACGCCGGGCATGTAGAAATTAACAACCGCCTCAAGCGCCGGGAACTGCACGTCCACAATCTTTAATACCGTGCCCTTTTTCGCCGCGCGAACGGAATCCACATATACGGAGGATACCTTGGAGATGGTTGCGGACGCATTGGTCTCCTGAGCGTCAGTGATCCGTCAAGAAATGTTTTAATGCAGTCCCAGATCCTCCCCGGCAATCGTACCGATCCCGTTCTGATCGAGAACCGCCGCAAGCCCGTCCGTATCCGCCACGCGGAAGATCATGCAGGCCTGCTCGTCTTTCTGTCCAAATACCGAGTACATATACTCCACGTCAATGTCCGCCGCGGAAATCACACCGAGCACCTTGCTCAAACCGCCGGGCGTATCGGGAACCGCCACGCCTACAACAGGCGTCATGGTCAGGATAAAGCCCTGCTCCAAAAGAATGGCGGAAGCCTTTGACGCGTCGTCCACAATCAGCCGCAGCACGCCATAGTCTGCGGTCTCCGCAATATTAATCGCCCGCATGTTCACATGATTTTCCGAAAGAATCCCTGTGATGTCCGCAAGCTGTCCCGCCTTATTTTCGAGAAATACAGATATCTGAGGTATTGTCATAGTTTATCTCCTCTCCGACTTTTCAGCCATCCCTATTACCGCCATCAACGCAAATTCTATATTTTCCGATTATCAATCACGCGCACGGCTTTGCCTTCGCTTCGCGTAATGGACTTGGGCGCCACCAGACGCACCTTTGCGTATATGCCGAGCATTGCCTTAAGCGCAGAAACCAGTCCCTTCTCCATCTCCGTGATTTTGCCGAGATTATCGGAGAAGTTCTCCGGCGTCATTTCCACCTTCACCTCGATGGTATCGGAATTATTAACGCGATCCACAATGATCTGATAATTTGCCGGATACCCCTGCTCCAGAAGAACCGTCTCAATCTGGGACGGGAATACGTTTACGCCCTTGACGATCAGCATGTCGTCACTTCTGCCCATAGGCTTGCTCATCTTTACATGGGTACGGCCGCAGGCGCATTTCTCTCTGGTAAGCACACAGATGTCCCTTGTGCGGTAACGCAGAAGCGGAAACGCTTCCTTGGTAATGGAGGTAAATACCAGCTCTCCCTTACTGCCCTCGGGAAGCACTTCACCTGTATCCGGGTCAATAATTTCAGCAATAAAATGATCCTCATTGATATGCATGCCGGTCTGCTCGCTGCATTCGAAAGCAACGCCGGGGCCGCTGGTTTCCGTGAGTCCGTAAATATCGTACGCCTTGATGCCAAGCTTATTCTGAATATCCTGACGCATTTCCTCGCTCCATGCCTCCGCGCCGAAGATACCCGCCTTTAGCTTAATCTTATCCCGCAGACCTCTCTCGTGAATGCTCTCCGCCAAAAAAGCGGCATAGGAGGGCGTACAGCAGAGAATCGTCGCCTCCAGATCAACCATGAACTGTAACTGACGGTCCGTGTTGCCGGAGGACATGGGCAGTGTCAGACATCCCACTCTGTGACTGCCGCCGTTTAAACCCGGCCCGCCGGTAAAAAGGCCATAACCGTAGCAGACATGACAGACGTCCTCATTTGTGCCTCCTGCCGCCACAATGGCGCGGGCACAGCAGTCTTCCCACAGATCAACGTCGTGCTGGGTATAGAAAGCCACCACCCTGCGGCCTGTGGTGCCGGATGTGGACTGGATACGGACACAATCCTTCAAGGGTTTCGCCAAAAGGCCGTAAGGGTATGCCTCCCGCAGGTCGTCCTTCGTCAGAAAAGGAAGCTTATGCAGATCCTCCACACTCTGAATCTCCTCAGGTGTAACCCCCTTCTCCTCCATCTTTTTGCGGTAATAGGGCACATTGTCCCACACATGGCGCACCTGCTTCACAAGCCGCTCATTCTGCCACGCGAGAATCTGCTCCCTGTCCGCAGTCTCAATCTCTTTCTGGTAATACCGTTCCATACCTTCCTCCTTCATTCACTATATACGAAGAATGCCCTCTTTACGGCATTTCTCATTACGCGCTGCGTCCCAGCTCAAAAGCCTTCCTGTTCAGCTCCAAAAACTTCGGCGGCACACTTTCCTCAATCGCAGCCATCCACTCCTCGTCCGTAAAATCAAAATGCTTCGCCAGTCTCCCCATCAGCACCAGATTAACCGCCTTGCTGCTTCCGGCTTCCTCCGCCAGAGAAAGGGCGTCCAGTGCGTCCACATTGATCTCAAGAGCCGAAAGCTTCTCCTCCAGCTTCTCCGGATAAACCGCTGCCCCCGCAATCACCGGCATGGGATTGATCTGCTGGCTGTTCACAATAATTCTGCCGCCCGGCTTTAAGTATTCCGTATAGCGGGCCGCTTCCAGCAGCTCAAAGGAAAGAATGCAGTCCGCCTGTCCCTTATCTATGATAGGAGAACGGACTCTGTCTCCCCAGCGCACATATGTAACCACGCTTCCGCCGCGCTGGCTCATGCCGTGCACCTCGCTCACCTTCACATCAAAGCCTTTTCCCAGAAGCAGGCGTCCCAGAAGCTTACTGGCAAGCAGCGTACCCTGTCCGCCCACGCCCACGATCATAATATTTTTTGTTTCCATATTTTCCTCCATGTCACAGCTTTTCTGTAACTCAAACCAGCGCTCCGAATTTGCAGAGCTGCCTGCAGACGCCGCAGCCCACGCAAAGAGTCTCGTCAATTTTCACCTTGCCGTCCTCCATACTGATTGCGGGACAGCCAATATTCATGCATGCCTTACAGCCCTTGCACTTTTCCGTATCCGCACAGATCGGGCCGGGATGCTTTACATATTTTAACAGTGCGCAGGGACGGCGGGAAATGATAACGGAAGGCTCCTTCGCCGCCAGTTCTTCCTTAATCACCGTCTGGCAGTTCTCCATATCATAGGGATCCACCACCCGCACCCGCTTAATGCCAACGGCACGGCACAGACTTTCCAGATCAATCTTTGTGCAGGGATCTCCTTTCAGGTTGTAGCCTGTAGTGGGATTCTGCTGATGCCCCGTCATACCCGTAATGGAATTATCCAGTATAATCACAGTAGAATTTGACTCGTTATAGGCAATGTTGATCAAACCCGTAACACCGGAATGGATAAAGGTGGAGTCACCAATCACCGCCACCGTCCTTTCTGCATTCTCCTCGTCGCCGGCCTTAACAAAGCCGTGAAGCCCCGAAACAGACGCCCCCATACATATGGTAGTGTCAATAGCGTTTAAAGGCGCCACCGCTCCCAGCGTATAACAGCCGATATCGCCCAGCACCGTCAGGTTTAATTTTTTAAGCACATAAAAGAGGCTTCTGTGAGGGCAGCCCGCACACATCACAGGCGGTCTGGCTGGAATCTCTTCCCCGATTGAGGCGCCGGCGGGCGCGCTTCCTCCCAGCTTCTCTTTCACCATATTCTGGCTCAGTTCCCCTATTTCCGTAAACAGTTCCTTTCCGGCTACGGCAAGACCCAGATTCCTGCAATGGGCCTCAATAAAGCTGTCAAGCTCTTCCACCACCACCAGTCTGTCAACAGAAGCGGCAAAATCTATTATTTTTTTCTCCGGCATAGGCCAGATCATACCAAGCTTCAAAACGGGATAGGTATCGCCCAGAGCTTCCTTCACATACTGGTAACAGGTAGACGAAGTGATAATGCCTGTGGAGTGATCCTCTCCCGGCTCAATCCGATTAATCTCCGCCTTCTCCGCCCAGGCGCTCAGCGCCTTCGTGCGCTCCTCTACGACCGGATGCTTCTTCTTCGCATAGGCCGGCATCATAATATACTTAGCGGGATTTTTCTCATAGGGCTTCTGCCCGGGCAGTACTCTCTCCCCCGTCTCCACCACACTCTGGGAATGACTGACACGGGTGCACATCTTAATGAAAACCGGTGTGTCAAACTCCTCGGAAAGCTCATAGGCCAGTTTGGCAAAAGCAAGTCCCTCCGCGGAATCGGAAGGCTCCAGCATGGGAACCTTGGCCGCCCGTGCATAATGACGGGAATCCTGCTCATTCTGGGAGCTGTGCATACCGGCATCATCGGCTACCCCGATCACCAGTCCGGCATTCACGCCGGTATAGGAAATCGTAAAAAGCGGGTCAGCCGCCACGTTTAAGCCGACATGTTTCATGGCGCAGAAACTCCTTTTTCCGCGCAGGGAAGCGCCAAGCGCCGCCTCAAGAGCAACTTTCTCATTTGGCGCCCACTCGGCATAGACCTCTTCATATTTCGCCACGCACTCGGTAATTTCCGTGCTGGGCGTTCCCGGATAGCTGGACACAAAGCTGCAGCCTGCCTCATACAGGCCTCTGGCAACCGCTTCGTTGCCAAGCATTAATGTTTTCATAATATTCCATTCCTTTCTCTCGCATTGCGGAGAATGCTGTTTTTTGCATTCTCCTGCTTGAAACTATAGAACTTCCTGGCGTCCCGTCCACTGGCGGGACGTCATTAGAAGTTCTTTTCAAGCGAATCGCCGATGGAATCCCTCACGGAAACAGTCACCTTCTTATCGTAACAGGAGAATATCTCCTCCAGCTTTTTCTCCCCGGGCGCCTTCGTCACCACGCTCACCACCGGCACAATCACAAGCCCAGCCAGCATACAGAATGCGCCGGCATTAATAGGAGACTGTAAATACGAGGGGAACGACGGGCGAAAGAAAATATTCGCCAGCATCACGATTGTGGAGAATAAAAAGCTCACCCAGCAGGCTGCTTTGGTCGTCTTCTTCCAATATAAGCCATAGAGGAAAGGCGCCAGAAACGCACCAGCAAGCGCGCCCCAGCTCACACCCATGAGCTGTGCGATAAAAGTAACGTTGGAACGGTACTGGATCAGTGCAAGCACTACGGAAATCATGATAAATACCACCAGAAGCCCTCGCATCCATTTCACCTGTTTCTTCTCATCCATCTCTTTAATCATATTACCTTTAATAAAGTCCAACGTCAAGGTAGAGCTTGATGCCAATACAAGGGAGGAAAGGGTGGACATGGACGCCGACAGCACCAGAATCACCACTATCGCTATCAAAATCGCGGGAAGGCCGCTTAACATTGTCGGCACAATCGAATCGTAACCATTCGCCGCAATGTCGATTTTATCACTGAAAAGTCTTCCAAAGCCGCCGAGGAAATAACAGCCGCCGGAAACAATGGTCGCAAAGACAGTGGAAATCACCATGCCCTTATTGATGGCGCTCTCGCTCTTGATGGCATAGAACTTCTGCACCATCTGAGGCAGTCCCCAGGTACCCAGACTGGTCAGGATCACTACCCCTAAAAGTCCCGCCGGATCAGGCCCGAAGAAGGAGTTAAACACGCCGGGCGCGGCGGAAACCGTCTCGTCGCTGACAGCCGCCAGCTTATCAAGGGCCGCAAGGAAGCCGCCCTGACTTTTCAGCACCGCTAAAATAACAGCCACTATTCCAAATATCATGATGATGCCCTGAATGAAATCATTGATGGCAGTCGCCATATAGCCCCCGGCTATGACATAGATGCCGGTAAGCACCGCCATGACAACCACACACACGCTGTAATCAATATCGAAAGCCATACCGAACAGACGGCTGAGTCCGTTATAGAGACTGGCCGTATAAGGAATCAGAAAGATAAAGATAATCGCGGAAGCCGCCAGTTTCAAAGGCTTGCTCTCAAAACGCTCACCGAAAAACTGAGGCATGGTCGCGCTGTTTAAGTGCTGCGTCATAATACGGGTACGCCGTCCCAGCACCGCCCAGGCAAGGAGCGAACCGAGAAAGGCGTTTCCCAGCCCCGCCCAGGTAGCGGCTATGCCATACTTCCAACCAAACTGCCCGGCATATCCCACGAATACCACCGCAGAAAAATAGCTGGTTCCATAAGCAAAAGCCGTAAGCCACGGGCCCACGTTTCTGCCGCCGAGCACAAACCCGTTCACATCCGTGGCGTGCCTGCGGCAGTAAAGGCCGATGCCGATCATAACGCCGAAAAAGATAACCAACATAACAAGTTTGATAAACAGATCCATTTCCGTACTTCCTCCTAGTTTTTAATCTGTGCCTCCACGAGACTGCCGTGACAGTACCGCTCTCGGAGAACCGGTTTTTCTATCTTACCCGTAGGATTTCTGGGTACCTTATCAAAAATAATTTTTCTGGGACGTTTGTAACGGGGAAGTCCGCTGCAAAACGCCGTAATTTCCTCCTCCGTGCAGGTCTCATTTTCCTTGATTTCTATAATGGCCGCCGCTATCTCGCCAAGCCTGTGATCCGGCAGGCCGATTACCGCCACATCTTTAATTTTATCGTTGCTTCGTAGAAAATCCTCGATCTGTACCGGATAGAGATTTTCCCCGCCGGAAATGATCACGTCTTTCTTGCGGTCCACCAGATAGATGAATCCGTCTTCATCCATCCGCGCCATGTCGCCCGTATAAAGCCAGCCGTCCTTTATGACCTCCGCCGTGGCCTCGGGATTTTTATAATAACAGAGCATAACGCCGGGGCCGTGGACAATGAGTTCTCCCACATCCCCCTGCGCCACCTCTGTACCCTGCTCGTCTACGATCTTTGCCTCCCAGTGGTAGCCCGGCTTTCCGATAGCCCCCACCTTATGTATATTCTCCACGCCAAGATGCACACAGCCGGGGCCTATGGATTCGCTCAGGCCGTAGTTTGTGTCATACTGATGATGCGGAAAATGCTTTTCCCATCTCTGGATCAGGCTGGGCGGAACAGGCTGGGCCCCAATGTGCATCAGGCGCCACTGCTCAAGCAGATAATGGTTCATATCCACTTTGCCGGAGTCGATGGCATCCAGAAGATCCTGCGCCCATGGCACCAGAAGCCAGACGATGGTACACTGTTCCTCCGTAACCGCCCTTAAAATCCATTCCGGCTTCACGCCACGCAAAAGCACCGCCTTACTGCCCGAAAGCAGCGAACCGAACCAGTGCATCTTCGCCCCCGTGTGATAAAGCGGCGGAATGCAGAGAAATACGTCCTCTCTCGTCTGTCCATGATGATTCTGCTCCGTCTCGCAGGAGGAGCGCAGGGACCGGTGATTATGTAAAATCGCCTTGGGAAATCCCGTCGTGCCCGAAGAAAAATAGATCGCCGCATAATCCTCTTCACATAACGCCACCGGCGGCGCGCTGGAAGAACAAAATCCCATCAGCTTCAGGCAGTCTTCCGTGTAATCGGGACCACCGCTTCCCGGAAAGAACATCATCCCCACGCCCGGCAGATCATCCGCAATACTGTCCATCCGCTCAATAAACTCCGGCCCGAAAACAAGCACTTCCACGTCCGCCAGTTCCAGACAGTATTTGATCTCGTCCGCCGAATAACGGAAATTCATGGGAACGGCCACGCCCCCTGCTTTCAATATGCCAAAATAGATGGGCAGCCATTCCAGACAGTTCATCATCAGAATCCCCACCTTGGTCTCCCGCTCCATTCCCCGGCTTAAGAGCAGATTCGCAAAACGGTTGGCCCTCCTGTCGAAATCCGTCCAGCTCAGTTCCCTCCGATAGGGCGCGCCGTTCCCGGCGCTCTCAATCAGACTGGCCTCCCTCCAGGTCACAGCACTGTCCCGTTCCTGAGAGGGGTTCAACTCCACAAGGGCCGTTTCTGAACCGTACAGGCGGGCGTTCCGCTCCAAAAACTCCGTAATTACCATAACTATGGCTCCTCCTTTATGTTTCTCCACAATTAAATATCGTTGGCTATTCCATTCACAGTCACAATACAGTTCAACCGTTATCCGAGCACATACCCGTTTATCGTCCCGTGGGCCACATAGGTTCCCAGCTCGTCCCGCACATCCACCGTATAAAGCGCCGTCGTGCGTCCATCCCGCAAAGAGACAGCCTCTGCAATCAGCCGTTTTCCCTTGGCCGGAGAAAGAAACGTAATGGAAGCGTGCTGGCTGACCGTCTTTCTCTCAGAATATCCGTTGGCCGCTATGGCGCAGGTAAAATCCGCCAGCGTAAACACGGCGCCGCCCATGGGAACATGATTTTCATTCATATGCCGCTCTTCCAGCGTCAGAGAGCATACCGCCTTTCCCGGTTCCGCGGAATCAATTACAATCCCTGTCGCATCCATGGCAAAATGGTCGTTTTGAAAACGACTGCGAATCTCCTCTAATGATGGCATAATCAGACTCCTTTCCGCGGCCGCACCGCCGCATCCGTAATCTTTCTATTATTTTATCCCTTTTTACAAAAAAAACCACATTTAACACTTTAGCACTTTTACTCGCTAAAGTCAACTGCGCAAAAAAGCATACAGACAAAGTCTTTGCCAGACGAGGCGCCGTTTATGCACCCATGCACTCCCCGTCGGCTTTCCCACTTTATCTGTATGCAAAGATCACCGATTTACCATCAGCTTCATCATGGCCTGATTCAATCCGTCAACCGTCAGCCTATACATAGGGAAAAGGCCCTTGATCGCCGTCTCCGCCTCCCGCCACGGCGCATGGCCGGGCGCCATCTTGGGATTAAGCCACACGATCTTTTTGTAATGCCGCTTCATGAGAAGCAGCCAGTCCATCCCGGAAAGGCCGCCGTTTGGACCTCTGTAATTACCCGTTGTAGAGTAAAGCTCTTCCGGAGCCATAGCCGCGTCCCCCACGATGATTACCTTATAATCGCTGTCCAAATTGCGGAACATCCACTCCGTCTCAATCCACTCGCCGTTTTCGCACTCCGGCGTTTTGTAGAGATGGGAATAAATGCAGTTATGGAAAAAGTAGGTTTTCACATCCTTATAGTGATTGGATTTGTGAACGGACTGAAACAGCTCGCTCAAAAGCGTGGTATAGGGAATCATGGTGCCGCCCGAATCCATCAGAAGCAGAAGCTTTACTGCATTTTTGCGGGGCTTTTCCATCACAATCTGCAAACAGCCGCCATTGTTGCAGGTAGCGTCTACCGTTCCGTTAATGTCAAGCTCCGTCTCCGGAATATCCAGTTTGGTGGAAAACTGACGAAGCTTTCTGAGCGCCATCTGGAACTGCCTGTTGTCCAACACCTTATCATTCCTGAAATCACGGTACTTTCTGGCTCCAACCACCTGAAAAGCGGACTGATAGCCGGTACTGCCGCCCACACGGATACCGCCCATATTACCGCCCATATTACCGAAGGAGGTCTTACCCATGGTGCCGATCCAGAAGCTGCCGCCGTTGTGCTCCTCGTCCTGATCCCGCAGCCTTTCCTTGAACTTGTTCTCGATGTCGTCCTTGTCCATGGTGACCACTTCCTGATTCATCTCATGGCGCATCTCCTCGAACACATCCTGCATCTCCGGTTTATCCAGCCAGCGGAGCATGTTTTTGCTCACCTCGTTCTCTGACATAACCCCCTTAAACACTTCGTCAAAGGCCATGTCAAACTTATCGAACTCGGTTTCCGATTTTACCAGAATCATCCGCGCCAGATAATAAAATTCCGTCAGGCTGCTGTGGCAAAGCCCCTGCTGCAAGGCTTCCTGCAAGGTAAGCCATTCGCTCAGGGAAACCTCCAGTCCCTTATCTTTCAATGTATAGAAGAATTTACTGAACATATATTTTCCTCATTCATATCTTCAATCTATCCTGCCCTTAACCGTCTCCATATCCTCGTCCTTTTTGACCACCACCCCGATAAAGGGAAGGTCCTGCCGCAGCCTGTCCGTCGGAATGCCGCCGATCTGTAACGCGTTGATCCAGTCAATCAGTTCTGAGGTACTTGGTTTCTTACGAATATCCTTTATGGAGCGAATCCAATAAAACACCTCCATGGCGTCCTTTAGCAGCTTATCCTCCACATCGGGATAATGGGTTCTCACAATCTCTTCCATGAGCGCCTGATCTGGAAAGTCGATATAGTGGAAAATGCATCTGCGAAGGAATGCGTCCGGCAGCTCCTTTTCCGCGTTGGAGGTGATGATCACGATGGGCCGGTTTTTTGCCTTAACCGTCCGCTTTGTCTCATGAATGTAAAACTCCATCTGATCAAGCTCCCAGAGCAGATCGTTTGGAAATTCCAGATCCGCCTTGTCAATCTCGTCAATCAGCAGAATCACCTGCTCATCCGATTCAAAGGCTTCCCCAAGCTTACCGAGTTTAATGTAATGGGCGATATCGTCCACGCCCTCCTCTCCAAACTGACCGTCGTACAGTCTCTGGATCGTATCATACATATAAAGACCGTCCTGAGCCTTCGTGGTAGACTTGATATTCCAGATAATCAGCTTCTTTCCAAGGGAAGCCGCCACCGCCTGCGCCAGCATCGTCTTTCCCGTGCCGGGCTCTCCCTTTACCAGAAGCGGTTTTTGCAGGGCAATCGCCACGTTCACGCTGGCCAGGAGCTGTTCCGAGGCCACATAATCGGCCGTACTGTTAAATTTCGTATTTGCCATGTTCGTTTCCTTTCTCATCAACGGATTTCAGTTATTGCATACAATATAAATTTATGTTACGATATCTCAGATATAAAAGCAAGTGATTCTTGCGGCATATTACCGCCGCAAAAATCATTCACATACCATACGGAAAGGAACCGGCCATGACTACACAAAACCAAAAGACAAGCCTCTCCTTTGAGGTGTTTCCGCCTAAAAAGGAGGAGGAATTTAACAACATATTCGACTTTCTGAAAGAGGCCGCAAAGCTGCACCCTGATTTTATCAGCTGCACCTACGGCGCGGGCGGTTCCCGTGCAGGAAAGACCATCGAAATCGCTTCCTTTATTCAAAAGGAGCTGGGTATCGATGCCATCGCCCACATCACCTGCGTGGGCTTCACAAAAGCAGACCTTGCAAAAAACTGTGAGGCTCTGGAAGAAGCCGGAGTAAACCATGTACTGGCGCTTCGCGGCGACAGGCCCCAGCACATGACGGACGAACAGTTCAACAGCCGGGAGTTTTTCTATGCCACCGACCTGGTGCGCCACCTGAAATCGCACACAGCCCTGCAGATCGCCGGCGCGTGTTATCCCGAAAAGCATTTTGAGGCCCCCAGCTTTGAAGAGGATTTGAGACACTTAAAAGAAAAGGTAGACGCCGGCGTCTCCTCTTTGGTCACCCAGATGTTTTTTGACAATGCCTGCTTCTATCGGTTTATGGAAAAGGCGCGCGGCATGGGAATCAACGTTCCCATCCATGCCGGAATCATGCCCATCACGACAGCCAAACAGCTTGGTACCACCGTGTCCCTCTCCGGCTCCTCTGTTCCAAAGGAGCTGGCGGATCTGATCGCCACCTACGGTGAAAATAAAGAAGATATGAGAAAGGCCGGAATTGATTACGCAGTGCGCCAGATTCTGGACCTGAAAAAAAACGGAGTAAACGGGATTCACATTTACTCCATGAATAAATTAAAAACCACAACGGAAATATGCGGGATGATTTCCTGATTGACGACAACGCGAAACAGCGGATCGCAAACCGCACCGCCCGGGACGCCGTCCTTCTGCGGCAGCCGCATCAGACCAAACCCGAGCTTTCTGATTTCTTCGCCAAGATACCCTATACCTCTTCTCCTTTCCTGTTGCCAAAATCCATATCCTGTATTATGATGAGTATATCGACTTCGAGTAACTCGAAGTCAATACTCTTTTTGAAATTATTTGAGCTCGGGAGGTATCGCAAATTGGAAAGAGAAAGTTTTGGCTCACGGATGGGCTTTATTCTGTTATCAGCAGGATGTGCAATCGGAATCGGCAACGTATGGCGATTTCCTTATATTGCCGGTATGTACGGCGGCGGTATGTTCGTCCTGTTCTATCTGTTCTTTTTAGTCTCCATGGGCGTACCTGTAATGACAATGGAATTTGCAGTAGGACGAGCCAGCCGGAAAAGTATTATCAAAAGCTTTTCACAGCTGGAAAAGCCCGGGCAGAAATGGCACCTGCACGGCTATCTTGGCATGGCCGGCAATTACCTGTTAATGATGTTTTACACCACCGTAGCCGGCTGGATGCTGTACTATTTTTATCTGATGCTGACCGGCCAGTTTACCGGGAAGGATAAAGAGCAGGTAGCAGCCATGTTTCAGGGTATGCTGGACAGTCCTTCGGTTCTGATGACCGTTATGATAATCGTGGTCGTTGCCGGGATCCTGATCTGCTCCTTCGGCCTGCAAAAGGGCGTTGAACGCATTACCAAAATAATGATGATGATGCTTCTGCTTATTATTGTGGTTCTTGCCGTGCGCGGCATGACCCTTCCCGGAGGCGTAAAGGGGCTGCAATTTTATCTTCTCCCTGACGTACAGCGGATGTGGGATGTTGGGATTTTCGAAACGATTACAGCCGCCATGAATCAGGCTTTCTTTACCCTGAGCCTGGGAATCGGCGCCATGGCCATATTCGGAAGCTATATTGACAAAAGCCATACCTTGTTGGGAGAATCCGTAAGCATCGCCGTTTTGGATACTTTTGTCGCTTTTATGTCGGGTCTGATTATTTTTCCCACGTGTTTTGCCTTTGACATCAGCCCGGATATGGGGCCCAGCCTGATTTTCATCACGCTGCCGAATATATTCAACCATATGGCAGGGGGCCGGATTTGGGGAACCCTTTTCTTTGTATTTATGACGTTCGCCGCGTTTTCGACCATACTGGCCGTATTTGAAAACATCATATCCTGCGGAATGGATCTGTTTGGCTGGAACAGAAAAAAATCCTGTCTGGTCAATCTGGCCGCCCTCATTGTGCTCTCTCTGCCCTGTGTCTTGGGATACAATATCTGGTCGGCAATCCAGCCGCTTGGAGAGGGAAGCACAATTCTGGATCTGGAGGATTTTATAGTCAGCAATGTGATCCTGCCGATAGGCTCGCTGATTTATCTGCTATTCTGCGTGGCAAAGCACGGCTGGGGATTTGAAAAATATATGAAGGAAGCCAATACCGGCGAAGGCCTGAAGCTGCCCAGATGGAGCCGCGTCTATGTGACATATATCCTGCCCGTACTGCTCATTTTCCTGATTCTGAAGGGCCTGATCGGCTGATATCCGGCCTTTGCCGATTAAAGGAGGCACACATGACCTACACTGTCAAAGAATTTGCCAGATTGTTTCACACTACAGAACATACCATACGCTACTACACGGATATCGGCCTGCTATCCTGTACGCGGGACAGCGGAAACCACCGAATTTTCGATGAGGCCGCCGTCAATTGGATGAAAGGAATCACTTATCTGAAAAAGTGCGGTATTCCCATTAAAGACATCAAGACATACTGTGACTTATGCCATCTTGAAGAGACCGAGGAAAATCTTCTTGCCAGATATCGGATTATCGTAAAACAGCGGGAGGAAGCCCATAAAAAAGTGGCGGAGGCCATGGCCGCCGCCGACTATATGGATCAAAAGCTGAAATACTATGAAAAGATTCTGGAAGGCCGTATTCCCGCCGACGGCTAACCGGCACACTTAGCGTCTGTATGTGTAAAATAAACAGTCAATCTGATACACCAGATAATCCAGACAGCCAATCTGCTTTTCTCCTTCATGCACCTTTTGCAAGAGATCCTTTCTGTGGTTTTCCCGCCATTCCTTTGCTGCATCGCATGTTTCGTCTCTTTCTGTCTTCCAGTATAATAAGCCCATATTAAATAGCAAATACTTATCCGCCCTTTATGATTCCTCCCAAGGAATCAGCGGATTTTCAATCTTCTTATCGCGAAGCATCAGGTTTTTCACCGCTTCGTCCACCGGCATACCTTCGAACAATACTGCGTTCACCTGCTCAATAATAGGCAGCTGCACGTGGTATTTTTCCGCAAGACCCATAGCCGCCCTGGCGGAATATACGCCCTCCACCACCATCTTTACCTCGTCCATGGCCTGTTCCATGGTATATCCCTTACCGATCAGAATACCGGCGCGCCTGTTTCTGGAATGCATGGAGGCACAGGTCACAATCAGGTCTCCGATCCCGGTAAGCCCGCTGAAAGTTTCGATTCTGCCGCCCATGGCAAGCCCAAGTCTCGCAATTTCCGCAATGCCCCTTGTAATCAGCGCCGCCTTGGTGTTATCCCCATAACCGAGACCGTCCGCAATGCCGGCCGCCAGCGCAACCACATTCTTAAGCGCCGCGCCAAGCTCCACACCAAGCACATCCGGCGTGATATAAACCCGGAACACCTGATTCATAAATATATTCTGAAGATATTCGGCGGTAGCTTTCTTTTCCGCTCCCACAACAATCGTGGTGGGAATGCCTCTTCCCACCTCCTCCGCATGGGAGGGCCCGGAAAGCACGGCCACTTCCGCCTGAGGAATTTCTTCCTCTATGATCTGCGACAGGGTTAACAGCGTCTTTTCCTCAATCCCCTTGGCCACATTAACAATGATCTGCCCCCTTTCCACAAAGGGCGCCATGGAGCGGGAGGTATTTCTGGTATAGGGCGAAGGCACTGCCAGTACCAGCACATCACTGCCCTTCACAGCTGTCTCCAGATCTGTTGTAAACGCCATATCTTCCGGCAGTTTTACTCCCGGCAGCTTATCCTTATGCTCGCGTTCTCTGGTAAGCATCTCGATCTCCGATTCCATGATCGACCAGACCGTGACCCTGTGTCCATTCTTGTGGAGAAGCACCGCCAGCGCCGTTCCCCAGCTCCCCGCGCCTATAATACTGATATCAGCCATGTTCCCGCCTTCCTTTCCCCTCTTATGCTTCCTTATTTTCCGGCCCGGCATTCCCGGATTCCGTATTTTTGTGTGTCAGATAGGTTTTCCGCTCCGTACCGCCAAGGAGCCTCTTTATATTTTCACGGTGTTTCCAGTAGGCCATAACCGTAAGAAGCACAAGAATCACATACATCTCGTTCAAAAGCGGCTGTGTCATGCCAAAAACGCCGCTCTGTCCTAAAATAATCGTTTCAATCAGAAAACCCGCATACACCAGAAGGGATCCGAGCGATACATAATGCGTAAGGAAGAAGGCCCCAAAAAACAGGATAACGCCCATGGGAATCAGATACGGATGGAACGACAGGATCAGACCCGCCGTAGCCGCGATTCCCTTCCCCCCTTTGAATTTCAGGTAAAAAGGAAAATTGTGCCCGATAATCGCCCCGGCCGCCGCATACATTTTCAGAAGATAAACCATATCCCCATGCGTTTTCCCAAAAATAACACCCGTAATCACCACTGCCAGAATACATTTCAGGATATCGCCGAAAAGCACCAAAAGGCCCGCCTTCGTCCCGAATACCCGAAGCGTATTCGTGGTGCCCGCATTGCCGCTCCCATAATTCCTGATATCAACGCCGTGCAGTCTCCCATACAGATAAGCCGTCTGAAAAAGGCCAAACACATATCCGATCAGCAAACAAATTACCCGTACCACTTTTACTTATTTTCCTTTCTCTCTCTGACAAAAAATTTTAAGGGTGTTCCCGCAAAACCAAACGTATCGCGAATCTGATTTTCCAGATACCGCAGATAGGAAAAATGCATCAGTTCCTTGTCGTTTACAAAAATAACAAAGGTAGGCGGTTTCACCGCAACCTGCGTCGTATAGTAAATACGAAGCCGCTTTCCCTTATCAGCCGGAGGCTGCTGCAACGCCACAGCCTCCGTCACAATCTCGTTCAGCACGCCTGTCGCCACGCGCATGGAATGATTTTCATTCACCGCGTCAATCACGTCGTACAGCTTCATCAGCCGCTGTCCGCTGACCGCCGAAATAAACATGATCTCCGCATAGGACATAAAAGATAACACCTGTCTTATTTTCTGGGTGTATTCTTTCACCGTCTGATTATCCTTCTCGATGGCATCCCATTTGTTTACCGCTATAATGACCGCCTTACCTCTGTCATGGGCAATTCCTGCGATCTTGGCGTCCTGCTCCGTCACGCCTTCCATGGCGTCTATGATCAGGACTGCAATATCCGCCCGCTCCACCGCGGATACCGTTCGGATAATCATATAACGTTCCAGTTCTTCTTTTATTTTATTTTTTCTGCGCAGGCCCGCCGTGTCAATAAACACGTACTCCCTGCCATTATGCGTAATCTCCGTATCCACGGCGTCCCTCGTGGTGCCTGCAATATCTGACACGATCAGGCGGTTTTCCCCGATAAGCCGGTTAATAATGGAGGATTTTCCCACGTTTGGCTTCCCGATAATGGCCACCTTAATGCGCTCGTCTTCCTCTTCTTCGTCCCCGCCCTGCTGAAAGTGGGAAATTACTTCATCCAGAAACTCCCCGAAACCGAGGCGGTTTGCGGCTGATATGGGGTAAGGCTCCCCGATGCCCAGATTATAAAATTCATAGACGTCCGCCATGTATTTTTTAAAATCATCCACCTTATTGACCGCCAGAACCACAGGCTTTTTTGACCGTCTCAGCATGTCGGCCACCTTGGAATCCGCATCCTGCAGTCCCTGTCTCACATCCACCAGAAAGATGATCACATCCGCCGTATCTATGGCAACCTGCGCCTGCTCCCGCATCTGGGAAAGAATAATATCTTTGCTCTCCGGCTCAATGCCGCCGGTATCTATCAGTGTAAAGTTTCGGTCCAGCCATGAAATGTCTGCATAAATCCGGTCTCTGGTAATGCCGGGGGTATCTTTCACGATAGCTATATTCTCGCCTGCCAGCGCGTTAAACAGCGTGGATTTGCCCACATTTGGCCTTCCCACCACCGCCACGACCGGCTTGGTACTTTTTTTGCTCATTGTCCTGCTCTCCATATTTAACACAGAAAACAAACCGCTGGCGCTTCTCTTTAAAACCGCCCCTGCTTCCTGCCTGACCAAGAAATCATATACCGCTTGATTTTACAACATCTTTGGCCGATTGTAAAGCAAATCTCATTTTTCATTTCATATATTAATGCCGAATCTGCTTGACATGTCACCGCCTTAATGTTATAAAAACCTTGGAGGTGTAACATGCCTAATACAGAACAACTCGAACATTCTATGCCGGTGGCTGCCATGAAGCTTCTTGCTCCGAAAGCCGCCCTTCCTCTGGCAGAAAAGATTAACTACCATCTGGTAGAATACCGCCGCAGTCTGCAAAACAACGTTAAAAACGATCCTGCGTTCCATGGTTATATGGAAGACAATTATCTGATGGAGGTAGAGTGCCCCCGCTTCGGTACGGGAGAGGGTAAGGCGATTCTGCGCGACTCCGTGCGCGGCAAAGATATTTTCCTGCTGACGGACGTCTGCAATCACAGCATTACCTACAACATGAACGGCTTTACCAACTATATGTCCCCGGACGACCATTATCAGGATTTAAAGCGGATTATCTCCGCCATAAACGGCAAGGCCCACCGTATCAATGTGATTATGCCCTTCCTCTACGAAGGACGACAGCACAAAAGAAACGGCAGGGAGTCTCTTGACTGTGCCTACGCCATCAAGGAGCTGATGGACATGGGCGTGTCCAACTTTATCACCTTTGACGCCCACGATCCCCGGGTACAGAACTCCGTCCCCATCAAGGGCTTCGATAATTTCATGCCTCCCTATCAGTTTATCCGGGCGCTGCTTCGCATGGAAAAGAATTTGATTATCGACAAAGACCATACCATCGTGATCAGTCCCGATGAAGGCGCGCTGGACAGAGCCGTATATCTTGCCAACGTTCTCGGCGTAGACACCGGCATGTTCTATAAGCGCAGGGATTATTCCACGATTGTAAACGGCAAAAACCCCATCGTTGCCCACGAATTTCTGGGCGACAACATCGACGGCAAGGACGTGATCGTTATCGACGATATGATCTCTTCCGGCGGCAGTATGATTGATACCGCCAGACAGCTGAAAAAGATGAACGCCAAGCGGGTCTTCATCTGCTGCACCTTCGGCCTGTTTACAGACGGTCTCTCCGCCTTTGACGCCGCCTTTGAAAGCTGTTACATTGATCGGATCGTAACCACCAATCTCTGCTATCAGCCGCCTGAGCTTAAGGAAAAGCCCTACTACATAGAGGCGGACATGAGCAAATTCATCGCCTCCATCATTGACTTTATGAATCACGACGCCTCCATGGCGAATATTTATACGCCCACGGACAAGATTCATCAGATTCTGGAAAAATACAATAACCGCGAGGTAAGCTCGCTGGACATCTGACGTGGATTCCCGAAGCACAAAAGACTGCCGCCCTGTTTTCCAGGCGCGGCAGTCTTCGTTTTATCCCTCTTCTTATTTTGCCACCGGGAAGGTTAAAAATACCTTAAACAAATCGCCGTCCAGCGCGATTTCAAAGCTGCCCTTCTGCGCTATGGTCAGATTCTTGGCAATGGACAGGCCCAGCCCGCTTCCTTCCGTGGTTCTGGATTCGTCTCCCCTGATAAACCGCTCCGTCAGTTCTTCCGGCCTGCAGTTCAAAGGATTTTCAGAAATATTTTTAATGGAAATCTCAATCTGATCCTCTTCCTGCGGCGCTCCCTTCTCCGGCTTACCCATGCTCACATACACTCTGGTGCCCGGCATGGCGTACTTGAATACATTATTAAACAGATTCTCCATCACCCGCCAGATCCTGCGGCTGTCCGCCTCGATTACCGCATCCCGGACATTCACATTCATCACCGTGGTGAGATTTTTCTTCTCAAACTTTTCGGAAAACTCCCCGATTGTCTGATTCAAAAGCTCCGTCATGTTAATCCGCTCAAAATCAAAGCTGATATTGCCGGAGGTAATCTTACTCGCCTCCACCAGATCGTCCGTAAGCTGTTTTAGCCGCTGGGACTTTTCATCCAGCACACGGATATAGTTTTGTACCTTTTCATTATCCACCTGCTCTCTTTTCAGCAGATCCACATAATTTATGATGGAGGTCAGCGGCGTCTTAATGTCGTGGGACACATTGGTAATCAGGTCAGCTTTCATACGCTCATCCTTCATACTGATCTCCACGGCCTCCTTGATGCCTTTTCCGATGCTGTTGACGGAGTTTGCCAGAACTTTGTTATCTCCGTGCAGCTCTTCCGTATCAATCTGATGCTCGACTTCGCCTCCGGCTATGGTCTCTATCCCTTTCACAATGCCCTGCCTCTCTCCGGCATCCTTGTAAAGCAGAATACCAACAACAATATCTATTGCGCCCGCGAACAGCACCAGAAGCAGATTCCCCGTTTCCAAAGCCAGCAAAAGCACGAAAAGATTAAACGCCAGAAAGACACAGTATGGCACCCAGGTGCGCAGAACAATACCGCTGTTGTCATACACCTTCCAGACAAACCTCTTTAACCGAAGCAGCAGACGGTACAGGTAAGAATTTTTAATCAGCATTCCCGCTTTTATCCTCCTGACCAGACTGTAGAAGAAAAAGGTAAAGAGCATATCCGCCGCAAAGACTATCACCGTCAGCGACACGATAAACCAGTCTTCATTCATTGCCACTCGATAATATTCTATATCCGTGGGATCGCACCCGACAACCTCATTCACCACCACCAGTATCCAGACCGCCATCAACGCCGCGCCAAAGGCAATGAGCAGAGCGCCCTCCGTTGGAATCCTGTCAAATCCGTTCAGTCGGATCTGCTTTACTCCCTCCTCATCATACTCTTTTCCCGTCACTACCGTCTGATAGACAAACAGAAACAGATACAGCAGACCGAAAATAATCGCCGTCGCCACCCAAAGCCAGAGATTCGGCAGATATTCTTTCGCCTGGGCAAAACCGTCTCTGGCTGAATAGGAGGCGTCCACATTGACCCATATCCTGAAATCCTCCGGGTAGGCATAATCGTACTCTTGTAAAATCTGCCGCAGAGTCTCCCCCTTTATGTTCGTATTCGTCATAAAAGTCATGTCCGCCGCATTGTAATAGATAAATTTCTCATGCGGCAGCTTCGTTTCGTCCCCTTTTTCATACAGGTCCGTCATAATCTGCATGACCTTTTTCCAATAAGGACTTCCCTTATCCATATTGCTGTAATACTTTACATCCTCCCCCGCATGCATCACAATCATATAGCGCAGATTGGAATTTTCCGTGCTGTAATAGTCGTTGTACTCCACGTATTCATTATAATTGTAGGCAAGGCTTTCAGCTGCTTGCTGCACATTGTGAACCAGCTCGTAGTACTCCTTCCAGTTGGACGCGTACTCCTCCAGGTTTTTGCCTTCCGCCGTCTTATAACGGTTCACAAGCACTTCGTACTCATACTTTGTTACTTCTTCCGCATCTTCTGCCCCTGCCGCCGTATTCTCATCCCCTGTCAGCACATTCTCGTCTGCGGCTGCTGTCCCAGCATGGTTCTCCAGATCCCCGATTGGCTGATAATCCTCCACAAAGCCGGAATCGTCAGCATATTCTGTATATTCAACCACAATCTCTGCGTTTCGGACTTTGTCCGCCTCAATTTCCTTATCCGTGGACCTCCCTCCGATGATCGTCATCCGCGTGCCGCCGGACAGAAAATCCGCCGCCTTTTCATCCTCCTGTATGGTAGAAAAGGTGAAACCATGGTTTTGCCATTTAAGCAGATCCTCCAGCTTATAAACCGCCGTCACATACTGCTCGGGAGCCACAGAATCGCGGTGATTATAGGCTGTCACATCCACAAGCCTGCCGCCGTCAAAGACACCCTCCGTCTCCAGCTGGCTGCTTACCACGCCCATGCGCACAATATCCGCCAGGGCGAAACCGAAAAGCCTGTTGAACGTCTCCGACTCCTCAAAAGACGTCCCCGGATCAGGATACACGGTAAAACTCAGTCTGTTCTGTGCACGACTCCCGCTGATCTGCACGGTAGTGCTTACCGTGATAGCGATTATAGAAAATACCATAGCCGCCAATGCGGCGTGCTGCACAAAGCGCAGGATAGCTCTGAGACCGCGTCCGCTTCCTCTCCGCCTTGTCCTTTTCTGTTTTCTTTCCTTTCTTCCCTTCTTCTGCGGCAGCTGTATTTCTTCTTCCTGTCCGGCTGTCTCTGTCATATCCTGTCCGGCCGTCTCTGCCATATTCTCCTGCCCGACCATCCCTGTCATATCTTCGCGCTGTGTATTTTCCATTTCCATATCCCTTCCTTTCAGTGCTCCCGTCAAGTGTCCTTCTCAACTTTATAGCCGATACCCCAGACCACTTTGAGATATCTGGGTTCCTTGGGATTAATCTCAATCTTCTCTCGGATATGTCTGATATGTACTGCCACCGTATTGTCCGCGCCGATGGCCTCCTCATTCCAGATGCTCTCATAGATCTGGTTAATGGAGAACACACGGCCGCAGTTTTTCACAAGCAGAAGTAAAATATTGTACTCGATAGGCGTCAGCTTCACACTCTCTCCATCCACCGTCACCTCCTTGGTGTCGTCGTTGATGCACAGCCCTCCTACCTGAAAAAGCGCGTTGTTCTCGGTGTTTAGATTTCCCAGCATCGTGTATCTGCGAAGGTTCGACTTCACCCTGGCCACCAGTTCCTGGGGATTAAAGGGCTTGGTAATATAGTCGTCCGCACCGATATTCAACCCCAGAATCTTGTCGTTGTCTTCCGACTTTGCCGACAGAAAAATAATGGGAACGCTGGAATACTCCCGGATTTTTAAGGTGGCATGAATCCCGTCCAGCTTCGGCATCATGATATCAATCAGGAGCAGATGAATCTGCTGCTCCTTCAGGATCTGAATTGCCTCCTGCCCGTTATATGCCTTATAGATGGTGTAGCCCTCCTGTAAAAGATAGATTTCGATTGCATCCACAATCTCTCTGTCGTCGTCACATACCAGTATATTAGCCATGGCTTCCTCCGCTTTGTTAAATAAATTCGATACAGTCTGCTAAACCTCGGTTTATACTCGCCGTACTTTACTATAAACAGTAAAACACTAAATCATAAAGGAATAGATGGGAATTTCATTAAGTTTCTCTTAATTTGCGCGCAGTCCCAGAAAAGCGCCCAGATTGCCGCGCTGCCCATGGCTTGCACGATGGGAAAAAAGATACCTGGGGTTATGACAGGTGCACAGATCCGTCACCTGAATCCGCTCCGGCAAAAGTCCTGCCTCCGTAAGCACAATCTCGTTTGCACGCCACAGATCCAGCTGATATTTGCCGCCCCCTTTGGCCTGCAAAATCTCCTGCTCCTGTCCGGGCCGCCTGAACTCGGCGGCAAAGGCCTCCGCTACGTCTTCACTGACTTCGTAACAGGCCTGACAGATGGACGGCCCGATCACCGCCACAAGATCGACTGACTCCGTACCGAAGGCCTCCTTCATCTTCTCCGTCACACAGCGCCCCATACGTCCCACCGTCCCCCGCCAGCCGGAATGGGCAAGGGCTACGGCATGTCTTTTCGTATCTACAAAATACAAAGGCACGCAGTCCGCAAAAAAGGCAGCCAGATAAACCCCCGGCTCATCGGTAAGAAGACCGTCCACATCCGTGTAATTCCTTCTGCGGATAATGCCCTTTCCTCCATCCGCCCTGCCCACTACCCGCAGATTGGTCGTATGAGTCTGGTCGGAGCAGACAATATCCTCCACACAGCAATGAAGCGCGTCTGCAACGCGCCTGTAGTTTTCGTCCACCGCTTCCTTTCTGTCACCTCTGGTGTAGCTTAAATTCATGGAACTGTAAATCCCCTCGCTCACCCCGCCCATTCTTGTGGTAAACAGATGGTTCACCCACTCTTGCCGTTCCAATATGGGAAACGTGAGAAAAACCATTTCTCCCTGCCTGTTGATCCGCACCTGCCTTTTGTTTTCATGTCTGTACCAGTCCATTTTTATTTCCTTTCTGTGGTTTTGCTCGTTGCCCCCGTTTTGTGCGCCACTCGAAAAAACTGCGGTTTTGCTCGTTGCTATCGCACGTAGTCGAAGGCGTTTTTGATCCACTGCATGTTATCCCCGTCCACCGCCACCACGTCAAACCGCAGAGGCGTATCCTCCGCACAGTGATGGAGAAAACGGTAATAGTCCGCCACCCGGCATATTTTCCTCTGCTTGGCAGCTCCCACAGCCTCCGCCGCGCTGCCCCTGCTTTTCCCCGATCGGTATTTCACCTCGAAAAAGACAAGGTAAGGCCCGTCATACCCTATAATATCAATTTCACCCTGTCTGTTTCGAAAATTGCGCGCTACAATGCGCACGCCCTCTGAAAGTAAACAGGCACAGACCTGTTCTTCCTTCTGTGCCCCTGTCGCTCTCGTATTCATTCTCATGTACCCTTTGCCATCTTGGCCTTAACCTTATCCATGGAATCCACAAAAATCAGGATCTCCGCCACCACCTCGTACAGCTCGGGCGGAATCATATCCCCGATTTCCAGCCGGGAAAGGGTATCCGCCAGTTTATCGTCTCTGTGTACCGGCACATCCGCCTCTTTCGCCCGCTCGATGATCCGCTCCGCAAGCGCCCCTCTTCCCGAAGCTATGACGCGCGGGGCTTCGTCATCCGGGTCGTACTCAAGCGCTATCGCCTGTTTGACTTTTTCCTTCTCCTGCTTCTTTTCCGCCATTCGCTCACCCTCTTCATCTTTCCATACGGGGAACACTGCCCTGTCTTCTCACACTATGCCCGCATATCAAAGGACGTCCTGCTTAATACCGAAATATTTTTCTGCTGATGCAGAAGAGTCTGCATAATCGTGGACTCCTCTTCCTCTCCCGCATCCTCCTTTACATGCATCTGCGCCTTAAGGGAATACCCCCTGCCTTCCAGCCTCTTATTTAAAATCTCAATATTATCCCCGATCAGATCCAGAACGTATTCATCCGCCACCGTGAAATTGGTGGATACCTGCTTCTCCTTCATGGTCACGTAGACGTCAAGGGGGCCAAGATGCTCCATATCCAGATGCAGAAGCGCGCTTACCTGGCCGTCCCTGGCCGCCAGATTCTTTTTGTTTGTATAAACGTAGAGATCGCCGTGGGCATTGTTCCCAAGCATTTTGAGCGGCAGCTGCACATATGTGTATAAATGATTCATCTGATTCATAAAATCCACATTGTTTTGCAGATTTTGCACGCTTCTCGCCACAGGCGTATCGCCCTTTCCCGCCGTCTCCAGAGCCTGCGTAAGTCTTGCTGTCTGCTCCCTGATCCTTTCGTAAAGCTGTTCCACCTGTCTTTTATCCGCTACGTCCTTCGGTTCCATCATCCACTGCCGCCCTATCTGGTCTTTCAGTAACGCCTTAAATTCATTTCCACCAAGAAGCCTTTGCAACGCCTGATCCGGCACATCCTTCCTCTGGGCTCCCGTCAGAAGATGCCTGATCAGCTGCAGCACCTCCTTGGCCGGTAACTGGCCGTTTTTAATCTGCGCCGCCAGCTCCTCGCTTGCGCCAAGCCCCCGCAATGTGTCTCCAAGGCGTTCCCACTGCCCCTGTGAAAGCACAGGCTCACGCCCTGCCGCCTGTGCGCCTTCTTCCGAAGCTTTTGCCTCGGCGGATGGGTTTGCCGTCTGTTCTTCTGTTTGCGCCCCCTCGGGCAGCCCGGTCTCTTTCAGCGCTTCCGCCATTACCTGCGCTGTCTTTCCTGCCTGCTCGTTTCCTGTATTCTCAGCCGCCTGCGATTCTGTCTGCACCGTCGTCTGAGAAGTCGTCTCCTCCGTCTGCGCCTCCCCGTCCACGGCCTGCTGCACCGTAACCAGACCGTCCTGCGCGCCGTTTTCCATAAAGATATCTATTACCGCACTGTAAAAAGCCAGCGCCTTATCTCCCTGTCCCTCGCTCACAAGCGCCTGAAACACCTGCGGCAGTTCTTCCATAATCGTCTCCGCACTGCCCAGAATCTGATGGTTTGCGTTCTGATACTGTTCAAACTGTTCGATGCTTTCCAGTGTCACCGGAAGCCCCAGCCGTGTCATCTGTATGAGGGAAGCCGGATTCTGCCCAGGAAACTCCAAAAGCGTCCTGCTCATATTCAAAATGGATTCCTTATCTATGGGCATGCCCTCTTCCATCATTTTGGCTACCATTTCCATGTTAGCGCTGGTTTCCGGCAGACCGGCCGCCGCCAGAGCCCGCAGGATTGTGGCCGTATTGGCCGTATTGGTGTACAGAGGCGCAAGCGACATCAGAGAACTGCTGTTGGCCTTCACCTCAAAGCTCATCATCTGTCCAAGCGCCAGACTCACGCTCTGATCAAGCTTGGCGTTAATGGCAAAATCCTGCGCCAGCTCAATCTGTACGGAGTTGCCGTTTCTGCTGACCACCGTTCCCTGTATCGTCTGGCCCGGTTTTAAATTCCGCACCTCGTTTTGCAGGCGCATCAGCCGTTCTCCCTTTCCCACGGATTCCGGCGCCCTGACCACATCGCCCGCCCTCACTCTCTGACTCTCTTTTTTAAAAATATTTCCCAGATTCAATCTGACACCTCGCAAAAATGTGTAATAAAGGATTTTCTGTGAATGGGACAGGGCCCGAACTTTTCGAGCGCCTCTATGTGCGCCCTGGCGCCGTATCCCTTATTGGACGCAAAGCCGTACATCGGATAAACCTCATCATACTGTACCATAAGCCGGTCTCTCGTCACTTTCGCCACAATGCTGGCCGCACCGATGGAAATACTCTTCGCGTCTCCCTTGATAATGGGCACCTGCCGGACAGTTACCTCCGGTATGGTCACTGCGTCGTTTAACAAAAGATCCGGCGTCACCGCCAGTTTCCCGATGGCTTCACGCATGGCCTCATAGGTTGCCTGCAAAATATTAATCTCGTCAATTCTTTCAGGCGTACTGTAGCCAAGCCCAACAGCCACCGCTTTTTCCATGATAATATCGTAAAGCTCCTCTCTCTTTTTTTCGGAGAGTTTCTTGGAATCATTGATATATAAAATATCACAAT
>ERZ779632.73-NODE-73-length-66839-cov-13.218166_pt1 | contig 66839 bp, 64 predicted proteins | sample MGYA00514194_ERZ779632 | MGnify/ENA primary metagenome ERZ779632 (study PRJEB29562, sample SAMEA4376704) | mouse gut metagenome | isolation source: Cecum | study: EMG produced TPA metagenomics assembly of the A DSS colitis mouse model was used to assess the... | reverse complement strand
GATACCGGCAACAATAATGGCGATGATACTGGCAACAATAATGGCGGTGATACCGATAACAATAATAGCGGTAGTGAAGGCGAGGTTACGGTTAATATGAATCAGCAGGCCCACCCGATTCGAAACTTCTTTTCATCATTATTTAAGTAATTTATATGTAGTACATAGTCAGCGCCCGGAATGAGAAAGAGCTTATTTCGGGCGCTGTTTTTATGATATATGTTTTTATGCGGGTTCGAGAGATTGAATTGATAATTGTATATAATTAGCTTATACTTATAGTGATAAGAGAATTTGGAAACAAAGGGGTGCCGTATGCCGAAGGTAACACAGGAGTTAATAGAACAATATGCTGATGCTGTAAGAAAATTTATGACGAACATATAAAAGAGGTTATTTTATATGAAGCAGCCTGAAATCGGTGCACAAAATGACTTGATAGAGCATCGCTTTCGTGTTGCGCAGGAAGATTTGGTTATAGCACATCTGCTTTTATAAGCAATATGTTGCTTCAAAAGAAGTTACGATGCAACAGGTAGAAACAGCTGAGCGGCTTTATAATCTGGCCAGAGATTATTATAATAGGATTTAAAAAGGAGAGCATATGTCTGAAAAAAAATACACCTACGAAGAATTTCTCGAAATTATAGCCGCTTTGCGAAGCGAAAACGGCTGCCCCTGGGATAAGGTACAGACACATGAGAGTTTAAAACCGTGTATGATGGAGGAAGCGGCGGAGCTGCTGGCCTCCATCCGTATTTTTGATAAGACCGGTAATCCCGAAAATATGATTGAGGAGCTGGGAGACGTTCTGTTACAGGTGGTCATGCATGCGCAGATTGCCTCAGAGGAAAATCTTTTTACCATGGAGGATGTGGTAAACGAAGTCGCCCGTAAAATGGTGCGGCGCCATCCCCATGTTTTCGGCACGGGAAATGCGGATACGCCCGACGAGGTGCTCGTAAACTGGGAAGAGATTAAAAAGGAGGAGAAAAAGGATAAGGATTGGGTCGAGTCGCCTCTCAGGGAAATTCCCCGCGAGCTTCCGGCGCTGACAAGGGCGGTTAAGGTTCTGAAAAAGATTGATAAACATTACGATAAAGGAAACACATACGAGCAGGATGTGGAAGCTGTATGCAGGCTTGCAGAGAGTCTGCGTGACTGCGAGCCCGAAAAGGAGAATGAGAAGCTGCAGGCGGTTCTTTCCGAGCTTCTTTTGTATGTCAGCGATGTGGCAAGGATCGCGAAAATCCCGCAGGAGCAGATTTTGACGGATAAAATAGATGATTTAATTGATAAATATGAATAAGTTTTCTGACAATAGGGCAGAATTCTTTAGTGAAGTAATTTACATAACGAAAAAAAATTTGGGAAACCCGAAAAATGCCGTAAAAAAGGCATTTTTTTCTTGACAAGCTACGATAAAACGGATATAAATATGTATAGACGGTTTCTGAGGAAGCTTCTAGATAATATGAAAACTCATTTAAGAGGAGGAGTTTAAAAATGAACAAAACAGAGTTAGTTGCAGCAATGGCTGATCAGGCAGGATTATCCAAGAAAGATGCAGAGAAGGCTTTAAAGGCATTCACAGACGTGGTTGCTGACGAGTTGAAGAAAGACGGTAAGGTACAGTTGGTTGGTTTCGGTACCTTTGAAGTTTCCAAGAGAGCAGCAAGAGAGGGCAGAAATCCTCAGAGCGGCGCTGTTATGAAGATTGCGGCTTCCAAGGCTCCCAAGTTTAAGGCTGGTAAGGCTTTAAAGGACATGCTCAACGCATAATCATATTTTTTAGAGAGACGAGGCCTGTATGCACTGCATGCAGGCTTTTTCTGTGTATAAGCAGAGTCAGAAGCCGGATGAAGAAACCGCCATGCTGGAATGAGCGGGAGATTCGGAAAGCGAATAAAGCAGACAAAAAGAGAGGGAAATCATGAGACTAGATAAATATTTAAAGGTATCAAGACTGATTAAGCGCCGCACGGTGGCGAACGAGGCCTGCGATGCGGGCAGGGTGCTTATCAATGACAGGCCGGCAAAGGCTTCTGCCAATGTAAAGGCAGGGGATGTGATTACGATACAGTTTGGCAATAAGGAGGTAAAAGTGGAGGTACTTGACGTACAGGAGACTGTGCGCAAGGAGGAGGCAAAAGAGCTGTTCCGTTATCTTTCCTGAGAAACGGGGAAGGCATATTTTTTCAGAATCTGGCATACATTGAATTATGGTATGGGAGGATTTCGCTGTAGGAGGGCGTGTATGGAAGATCTGAATAATAGCGGCAAAAGACCGCATAAGCTGATGCTTACGGGCAGAAAAATATGTGCCCTGACCGGCGTAAACGATGTGCTTTCCTTTGATGTAAATGAGATTTTACTGGAGACAGAACAGGGCATGTTGATGATACGCGGCGGCGAACTGCATGTCAGCAGACTATCGCTGGATAAGGGTGAGGTGGATATTGACGGGCGGATTGACAGCTTTACCTACTCGGAAAATGCGGGATATGGAGCGAAGGGCGAATCCTTATTGGCAAGATTGTTTAAGTGACGAATCGGGAGATGGGTAAAATATGAGCCGTGAGATCGTGCAGGAGCTTACTTTTTTTACGCATTCTGTCCTTATGGGGTTGGTTATTACCTTTGTATATGATTGGATTCGAGTGCTTCGCAGACTTTTTAGACACGGGACGGTATTGATGTCCGTGGAGGACCTGCTTTTCTGGCTTATCTGCGGGATTGGCGTATTTTATATGCTTTACAGGGAAAATAACGGTACGCTGCGCTGGTTTGCCGTGCTGGGCGCCGCCATTGGTATGTTTCTATATAAAATGATTGTCCGGGATACGTTTGTAAATGTTATGTCAACGTGCCTACACAAGATGATGTGGTTTGTTTTTCGCGTACTACAAATACTGCTAAAACCCGTGAAACGCCTTATTTTTGCGGGGAAAACGTTTGTTCTGTATACGGGAAATAAATTGAAAAAGTGTAAAAATTTTATTAAAAAACGGTTGACGGTTTTCATAAAAACCATTAGAATGGTTTTATGTAAACGCTAATGGGGCGGAGAGAGGAAATGTTTAGGGCATGGCAAGAAAAGCAGCATATCGTAAAAGACGTCAGAACAGGCTGGCCATGCTTTTAGTTACCACCGTGGTATTGATGATGATGCTCGTGGTTACATTTAAGAGTGTGGAACTACGGGAGAAACGTCAGTTTTATATGGACAGAGAAGCGGCGCTTCTCAAAGAAATTGAGGCGGAGGAAATAAGATCCGCTGAAATAGAGGAGTACGGAAAGTATACGCAGACCAAGAAATTCGTGGAGGAAGTCGCGAAAGAAAAGCTGGGTCTGGTATATGAGGGAGAGATTATTTTCAAGGATGAAAAATAAGCAGATTTTAGTTGCGGCTGAGATCTGCTTTTCTTGCGTCAACAGGAAACGGGTATTTGGCCCGGTCGGGTGGGATATGTGAAAATAAGAAGCTGCCAGTCATAATTTACATAACACTTTCATATATATGTACAGACGGCATTGACATATGGAGGCGGTATGTGATGAGAAGACAGACAGTGCGAAAAGAAGACGATAAAATAGAAATTATACCGGAATATGGCAGACAAAAGCTTTTGAATTATGCGGAGTCATTTCGGGATCTGGCGGATCTTTTAGAAGATGGACAAGCCTGCCAGGCGTTGGACGGGCCAGTCAGGGAGGAGCCGGATGACAGGCAGGAATACCTGATAAAGAGACGGATGCAGGAAAGCCGGAATCTTTTGGCGGATCATATGAAGGAAATGGCGCATATTCTGGCGACAGTTGCAAAAGAGACATGCAGGTGCCGGCCCATGGGTGAGAGACGTTACAGACAGATGGCGGCGCTGCTTAAGGAGTCAGGCGTTTTGCTCAAAGAGTTTCTCGAATTGGAACATGAAGACGGGCACCGGGAAATCAGTCTTGTTATGCGTCAGACAGGCGCAAAGCGCGTTCGGTTCGGAGAAATGGAATATATATCTACGGAGGATCTGGCCGATTATATATCTGTGGCCATGAACCGAAGGCTGTGCGCGGCGAAGAATACGCCGGCATATCTTGCAGGGGAGTATAATACTTATTATTTTCTGGAAGAACCGCCCTATCATCTTCTGACGGGTTTTGCCAAGGCTGTGAAAGAGACGGAGAAGGTGTCGGGGGACAGCTACTCATTTTATGAGGCGGATACTGGAAGACTTTTGGTACTGTTGTCGGACGGCGTAGGTTCGGGAGAGAATGCCTGTCTTGAATCGGGTCGGGTAATTGAAATGATGGAGCGGCTTTTGGAGGCGGGGTTTTCAAAGGAACCGGCAGTGCAGATGGTAAACGGAATCATGGCGGCGGTGGGACAGGAGTCGGCCATGTCCACGCTGGATGTCTGCGATATAGATCTCTATACGGGAAACTGTGAGTTTGTGAAAGTTGGAGCCGCCTGTACCTATATTAAAAGAGGCCGGCTGGTGGACAGGCTGTCGGCGAGAAATCTGCCGCTCGGCGTTTTCTGGGAGATGTCACCGGAGATACATACCAGAACGCTGCAAAGCGGAGACTATGTGATTATGCTGTCAGACGGCGTTCTGGACGCATTATCGGAAGGCATTGGCGAAGAGGCGTTTCCTGAGATAATCGGAAAAATGGAATACAGCAATCCCAATGAGATTGCAAATCAGATTCTTGCTTACGCTATCGGGCAGAGCAGAGGGCGGATTCGGGATGATATGACGGTGCTTGTAACGGGGATATGGGATCAGAGCGCATTGTAACAGAGGCTGACAGGCAGGCGGACGAAGGATGAAGGACAACCTATATGAAAAAGTAAAAAAATATATTGCCGCCCATGGAATGATTCAGGCGGGAGACTGCATTGTAGCCGGAATTTCCGGCGGTGCGGATTCTGTCTGCATGCTCCGGCTGCTTGCACGGATGCAGAAGGAAATTCCGTTTCGGCTGGTGGTAGTGCATGTGAATCATGGCCTTCGTGCGGAGGCAAAAGAAGACGCCGCTTTTGTGGAGGAGCTTTGCAGGCGGTGGGAGATTCCTTTTTTTTTGCGGGAAGTGGATATGCCGGGTTATGCGCGGGAGCATAAGATGTCGGAAGAAGAGGCGGGAAGGAACTTGCGGTATCAGGCTTTTGCGCAGATTCTCCGGGAAATAAAAGAAGGAGCGCCGGGCAAAATTGCAGTGGCGCACAATGCGGACGACCGGGCTGAAACAATGCTGTTCCATATGTTTCGCGGAAGCGGGTTAAGAGGGCTTGGTTCTATCCGTCCGGTCAGGGAGGCGGTGATCCGGCCGCTTTTGTGTGTAAACCGTGGGCAGATAGAGGCGTATCTGAGCAGGGAAGGGCTTACCTGGCGGGAAGACAGAACTAACGGAGAAGACGCATACGCCAGAAATCGGATCCGGCATCATATTTTATCCTATGCACAGCAGGAAATCTGTCAGAAGTCTGTGTCTCATATGGGAGAGCTGGCGGATATTCTGGCGGAGACGGAAGATTATCTGGAGCGGGAAACGGAGAGGTTCTACGACAGATATGTAACGGAAGAGCTTATCGGGCCTGAAAACCGGGAAGAAGGCATGGCCGGGGAAATAAAAATAGAGCTTGCAGGGCTTTCAGAAGAAGATATGGTCATGAAAAAGAGGGTGCTTTTTCGCGCGCTGGAAAAGATAACGCCCTGCCGGAAAGACATTACCGCGCGCCATATACAGGCGCTTCTTTCCCTTATGGATAAGGATGGGAGTAAGGAGCTTTCTCTTCCTTATGGAATCAGGGCCGGCAAGGAGTATGACCTGTTGTTTTTAAAAAGGCCTTCTGCCAGGGAACTGCCGGAAAATATTCTGCCGGAGCTATCGGTAAATCAGGAAAGGCTTACGCCCGGTGTGCCGCTTACGATTGCCGTTCCCAATACAGGCAGTTTTATCTTTACGCTGTGGGAAGCGGATTTTTTGCCGCCGCCGGCTCTTTTATACAGGAAGGAGCAAAATAATCAAGAAAATAGATATACGAAATGGTTTGATTATGATAAAATAACTACGTCTTTACTCCTGCGGACAAGGAAAGCGGGAGATTATTTTACCATAGACGAGGCGCTGCATACCCAGTCTGTAAAACAGTATATGATTGACAGGAAAATACCAAAGGCCAGAAGGGGCGGCATGTATCTGCTGGCTGACGGCGCGCACATTTTATGGGCGCCGGGGTATCGTACAAGCAGACTATATGAAGCGGGAAAAAACACGAGACGTATTCTGGAGGTGCGTCTGATAGGAGGAAACGATGGCAGAACGAATAGAAGTGTTGTTGACGGAACAGGACGTCGATAAGCGGATTCAGGAAATCGGAGATCAGATTTCCAGAGATTATGCCGGGAAAAATGTACATCTGGTTTGCGTTTTAAAGGGAGGCAGCTTTTTTATGTGCGAGCTGGCCAAGCGGATTACGGTTCCGGTATCCATCGACTTTATGTCTGTTTCCAGCTACGGCGGGAATACAAAATCCAGCGGCGTGGTCAGGATCGTAAAGGATCTGGATGAGCCGCTTGCAGGGAAGCATGTGATTGTAATTGAGGATATTGTGGATTCCGGACGGACGCTCAGTTATCTTTTGGATATGCTGGGGAGCAGAGGGCCCGAAGATGTGAGGCTCTGCACGCTTCTGGATAAGCCGGAACGGCGGGTAGTGGACGTAAAGGTAGATTATACGGGTTTTGAAATTCCGGACGAGTTTGTGGTGGGGTACGGGTTGGATTATGATCAGAAATACCGTAATCTGCCTTATATTGGAGTTGTAAAATTTGACTGATATATCAGAGTAAGAATAGAGGATTTTCATGAACAAGAGTGGTAGAAGCATTTATCTGTATTTTGTAATTATTATCTGTCTGCTGTTATTTACGGTCTGGGTGGGAACGCTGCGCGTGCCGGGCAGCGGATATACCAGAGGCGAATTTGAAAGGCAGATGGAAAATAATGAAGTTGCGGTTGTGACGGTCTGTCCGAATAAGGATACGCCCACGGGCTCTCTTGAGGTAGTTCTCAAAAACGGAGAAGAACGGGTTCTTTATGTGACGGACGTGAGTGAAATGGAGGCCGTAGTCAGAGGGTACGGTATAGACTGCAAGGTGGAGAGTGTGCCGGAGGAAAGCTGGTTTTTAAACAGCGTCCTGCCGATTCTGATCGTGGTTGTGGTCTGTGTCTTCTTTTTTGTAATGATGAACTCCCAAAATTCCGGCGGTGGCGGGAAAATGATGAATTTCGGAAAGAGCCGCGCGAGACTTACCATGGGCGGTGAAAATAAAATTACGCTGGAAGAGGTGGCCGGTTTAAAGGAAGAGAAGGAAGAGCTGCAGGAGATTGTGGAATTTTTAAAGGAGCCGGGGAAGTTTACCAAGGTAGGCGCAAGGATTCCCAAGGGCGTTCTTTTGGAAGGCGCTCCCGGAACAGGTAAAACGCTTCTTGCCAAAGCCATTGCGGGAGAGGCGAACGTGCCGTTTTTCAGCATTTCGGGTTCTGATTTTGTGGAAATGTTTGTGGGCGTGGGCGCGTCCCGTGTGCGCGATATGTTTGCGGAGGCGAAGCGCCATGCACCCTGTATTATTTTTATAGACGAGATTGATGCGGTAGCCAGACGCCGCGGCACCGGTATGGGCGGCGGCCACGATGAGAGAGAGCAGACATTGAATCAGCTCCTTGTGGAGATGGACGGTTTTGGCGTCAACGAAGGCATTATTGTGATGGCTGCCACGAACCGGGTGGATATCCTTGATCCCGCTATTTTGCGTCCGGGACGTTTTGACAGAAAGATTACGGTAGTTTCTCCCGACGTACGGGGCAGGGAAGATATTTTAAAGGTACATGCCAAAAATAAACCTCTTGGCGACGATGTAAATTTACAGCAGATCGCTCAGACTACGGCGGGCTTTACGGGCGCAGACCTGGAAAATCTGTTGAACGAGGCGGCCATAAACGCGGCCATGGACAAGCGCGCTTTTGTGCGTCAGGATGATATCAAAAAGGCGTTTATCAAGGTGGGAATCGGTGCGGAGAAGAAGAGCCGCATTATTTCGGAAAAAGAAAAGAAAATTACGGCGTATCACGAAGCGGGGCATGCGATTCTCTTCCATGTGCTGCCTGATGTAGGGCCGGTTTATACTGTTTCCATTATCCCCACGGGACTTGGGGCGGCGGGCTACACCATGCCTCTTCCCGAGAAGGACGAGATGTTCCTCACAAAGGGCAAGATGATAGAAGATATCATGGTATCTTTGGGAGGCCGTATCGCTGAAGAGATTATTTTTGACGATATTACAACAGGCGCCTCCAGCGATATTAAGAAAGCAACCAATGTGGCCCGAAGGATGGTGACCAGATACGGCATGTCCGATAACATCGGCGTAATTAATTATGACGATGATGATGACGAGGTGTTTATCGGAAGGGACCTGGCCCATGCAAAGAACCACAGCGAGCTGGTTTCCGGGGAAATCGACCGGGAGGTCAAGACCATTATCGACGACTGCTATCAGAAGGCGAAGGATATCATCATGGAGCACGAGGATGTGCTTCACAAGTGCGCAAAACTCCTTCTGGAGAAGGAGAAGATCAACCGCGCGGAGTTCGAGTCGCTTTTTGATACTTATTATCCCCAGCCGGAAGAACCGGGCAGCGGAATTGATTAATTGTTGAAAGTGCACAAAAACAGGTACACAAAATTGTAATATTTGTGAATCCTTGGTATTGTAGACAACAGGGGGGTATGCTAATATACTACTTGTAACCCCCCAATACATTATATAGTTTTTTGCTATACCCCATAAGAAAGAAATACCTTCTCTAAAAAAGACAGTTTAACGGCTGTCTTTTTTACTGTCCATAGACTGTGCAAAAGCTAATCCGCCGCTAAATTCATGTAAACATGATTTAGTGGCGGACGGGCTTTCCGGCTGAATTGTGGGTTGAATATCCACAACATATAGTATAAAATAATTTTGTAGTGTTTGTTTTTAAGAGAAAGGCTGATTATGGATATTAATCAATTTCAGAAGGCAGAAAAAAATCAGCAGTACTTTGCGGGCATGCGCCCGGTGTTCAACAGAAAGGCTTTGTTTTCCGATACCACAGAAAATTACGTGACGCCGCCGGAGCCCAGCGCTTACGGCGAGGTTACGGTGCGCTTCCGTACAGCGAAGAATAATATCGACAAAGTTTTTTTTGTGCACAAGGATGAAAAGCATCTGATGTTTAAGACAGAGTCGGATGCACGATTCGATTATTATTCGCATACGGTTCAGCTGGAAAACGAAAAGCTGGTTTACTATTTTGAGATACATGCGGGAAAGCTTTCCTGCTTTTATGACAGGCGGGGCGTCACAAAGGATATTAACAGTTACTATTCTTTCCAGATTATTCCGGGGTTTAAGACGCCTGACTGGGCCAAGGGCGCAGTTTTTTACCAGATTTATGTGGATCGCTTCTGCAATGGAGACCCGTCCAATGATGTGCTGACCAATGAGTACCAGTATATCGGGGATAAGACGGTCAGGGTAGAAGATTGGGATAAGTATCCGGCGGCCATGGGCGTGCGCGAGTTTTACGGAGGAGATTTGCAGGGCGTTCTTGATAAAATGGATTACTTACAGGATCTGGGCGTGGATGTGATTTATTTTAATCCTCTGTTTGTATCCCCCTCCAACCATAAATACGATATTCAGGACTATGATTATATCGACCCTCATTTTGGGAAAATTGTGCATGATGAAGGGAACCTGCTGGAGGACGGACAGACGGAAAACCGCTTTGCCACCAGATATATTGACCGTATTTCCAATAAGGAGAATCTGGAGGCCAGCAATGCGCTTTTTGCCGAGGTGGTAAAGGAAGCGCACAGAAGGGGCATGAAAGTGGTTCTGGACGGTGTGTTTAATCACTGCGGCTCTTTCAATAAGTGGCTGGATCGGGAACGAATTTACGAAAATGCGCCGGGATATGAGAAAGGCGCCTATATTGAAAAGGAAAGTCCCTATCACAATTATTTCCAGTTCCATGATGAGAATCGGTTTCCTTATAACGGTTCCTATGATGGCTGGTGGGGACACGATACGCTGCCGAAGCTGAATTACGAAAATTCAAGACAGCTTATGGATTATGTGCTGTATATTGGGAAAAAATGGGTTTCTCCGCCTTACAATGCGGACGGATGGAGACTGGACGTGGCGGCGGATCTGGGTCACAGCCCGGAGTTTAACCACAATTTCTGGAAGGAATTTCGCAGGGCGGTAAAAACGGCTAATCCTGACGCCATTATTCTGGCGGAGCACTATGGAAGTCCTGTGGACTGGCTGCAGGGGCAGGAGTGGGATACGGTTATGAACTACGATGCCTTTATGGAGCCTGTGACCTGGTTTTTAACGGGTATGCAGAAACACAGCGATGATTACAGAGAGGATATGCGTGGCAATGCGGACAGCTTCTGGGGCGCCATGAGACATCACAGCGCGGCGTTTACCATGCCTTCCCTTCTGGTAGCGATGAATGAACTGTCCAACCATGACCACTCCCGTTTCCTGACCAGGACGAACCGAAGAGTGGGCCGGACAAATACGCTGGGTCCGGAAGCGGCAAATCAGGGCGTTAATAAGGCGGTTTTGCGCGAGGCGGTTGTGATTCAGATGACATGGCCCGGCGCGCCCACGATTTATTATGGGGATGAGGCTGGCGTCTGCGGTTTTACGGACCCGGATAACAGGAGAACCTATCCCTGGGGGCATGAGGATCAGGAACTGATCGCCTTTCATAAAGAAATTATCCGTATTCATAAGGCCCATAAGGAATTTTTGACAGGCTCGCTGAAATTTGTGGACGCCGATTATAATCTGATCGGCTACGGCAGATTTACCAAGGAGGGACAGTCGGTAATTCTTGTCAATAACAATGATTATGAGATTACAAAAGAGTGGTCTGTGTGGTATTTGGGCACTCCAAAAGAATGTATGCTCAATCGGCTGATGCTGACGACGGCGGAGGGATATTCTACAGAGCCGAAAGAATATCCGGTTATAGCCGGTAAGGTTAAGGTGACGCTTCCTCCCACATCAGCAATTATTTTAAGACATGAAAGCCGTGCGGAGCGGAGTTTTTTACAGTTTAGTTAAAGGACGTCGGCTTTAGAGAGGTTATGTCACGATCATGAAGATACTAAAGGGAATCATAACGGGCGTTGGAGTTCTGGCGGCGCTTTTGTGCGCGCTCATTATATTGTCTGCCGTAAATCCCGGGATTACAGAGGGGCTTTCTTCTCTGTTGTCCGGGGATGGTTTTTCTTCGGAAAAGGAGGAAGAGGAGGGCCAGGAATCTGACGGTGGGGAGGATAATACGGAGGAAACCCTTAGTTCCCGGATTGAGCGCGGCTTTGCGGATACGGCGGATATTCCTGCCTTAGACATGGAAGAGGAAGAGGAAGAGGAACCGGAAGAGCCGGTGGAGACGGTAGCGCGCCAGCCGGACAGCCCGGTCAGAGAGTCTTCTGAGAAACAGTCTTTAGATGAAGATTCGTCCGAAAAGACCGTCAGGGGAATGAACGGTTATGAGCCGCCGTCACAGTCCAATGTAAAAGTGCCGGAGGCAGTCAGCGGTAAATCCGGCTATGAGCCCATTACGGAAAACGCGGAAGAGGTGGAAGAGACAGAGGACGGCGAGTATGTCAGCGATCTGGGGTACGGAGAAACGGGAGACGGTTTTCTTTTTGATTCCACCTTTTATCCCTATTATCATATGCTTGACGAAAAGGGACAGCACCTTTACAGGCAGATCTGCGCCAATGCCGATGCCATGAATGCGGCGTTTGAGCCTATTGAAACGGTGACGGTGCCGGAGATCAAGAATGTGCTTATGGCAGTCTATAACGATCATCCGGAGCTCTTCTGGCTGAATACCATATTTACCTGTAAATACGATAAAAACAAGATTTGTGTCGAACTCACATTGGATTTCAATATGACCGAAGACGAACGGATCAGGTCTTATCGCAATTTTTATAATATGACCAACAGCATTTTGTCAGAAGTAGAGAATCTTGGAACCTATGAAAGGGAGAGAAGGCTGCACGATATCCTGATTCAGCGGATAGAGTATGACGGCGGCGCAGATATGAACCAGAGCGCGTACAGTGCGCTGGTGGAAGGTAAAAGCGTGTGTGCTGGATATGCCAGAGCGTATCAGTATCTTATGCAGAGATTGGGTATTCCCTGTTATTACTGTACGGGGTATGCGGGAGAGGAGCATGCCTGGAATATAGTTGCGCTGGATGACGGATACTATAATGTAGATCTTACCTGGGATGATACGCCGGGGGGCGAGTACGATTACTTTAATAAGACTGACGAGGATTATGCGGATACGCATATCAGACAGGATCTGTCGATTAATCTGCCGCAGTGCCAGGGGCAGCGGTACAGGAGTCAGTAAACGGAGTATATTCATGAAGGGGCGTTATAGAATAATATTTGATCTCTCGGGAATCGTTTTGTTGTTGCCGGTTTTGACTGTTTTTGTATGGCTGTCATCTGATGGCCATATTTATTTTTCAAGAGATTTCGGATATTATGACAATGCAGTGTGGCCCTTTCTGGAAAGTAATATGGGCGGGGAATGGCTTTTTCAAAATGGCATTTACAATGAAACCAATCGGACAGGTGAACGGTATTATAGATAGGAAACCATGGGCATCATAAGCGGATGCGCCATGGCGGCGGGGTCATATATGACAAAAGAGGAACCAATTACAGCGCAGACAGCGATAGACAGATATGCAGACATGGTGTATCGGCTGGCATTGTCGCAAATGAAAAACAGAACGGATGCCGACGATCTTTTTCAGGAGGTCTTTGTGCGTTTGGTCAGTCATGTCGATACACTGGAATCCTGGGAGCATGTGAAAGCTTGGCTGATCAGGGTGACGATCAACTGTGCAAAAAAGCATTTTGATCTGTATTGGAACAAAAATGTAGATTATATAGAAGACGAAGAACGGATTCGGGGAGAAGAAGCGTATGAGCCGCCGCCGGAGCACCCGGTCAGGGAAGCGGTGTCGAAGCTTCCGCCCAAGTACCGGCTGGCGGTGCACCTGTATTATTATGAGGAATTATCCATAGCGGAGATTGCGGAAAGGACAGAACAAAAAGAAGGCACTGTCAAATCGCAGCTTCACCGGGCAAGAGAGATGTTAAAAGAATTGCTGGAAGAGTCGGGATAGAGAGTCGAAGAGGGAAATCATAGCTTATGACGGATCAATATAAAGAGCAATATCAAAAAGAAACGGAACAGATACATGCACCGGCAGATCTGATTGCCAGAACAAAAGCGGCAATGCGCGAGGAAGAAATGCGGATGCAGCGGAAACGCAGTAGACAGATGGCGGAATTGACGGGATGGGAAGTGAAACCTGTTGCGCAGGGACCCGGCTTTGCTGAAAAGAAACGTGACTGGAACAGGATGGCCCGCAGATGGGCTTATCCGCTGACGGCAGTTGCGGTAATTTTCATTTTGGCATCCGTATCTCTAATGATGCGAGGGCTGAAAAATTTAGAATCGGACAGAGCGCCCCTTTATGATGCGGCCACGACTGCGGATAGCGACGGTGCGGAGTTCGCCACGCAGGAGGCCATGGAAGAGGCGGTTTGCGAGGAAGCGCCAATGCTGGAAGGCTCGGCGGCCGCGGCGTCAGGGACGGGAGCTGAATCGGGTGCCGTTACGGGCAGAGGAGCAGAATCTGCGGCGGCGGAGGCCATGGAAAAGGCGGAGGCCGCAGATATGGGAGAGCCGGCAGACGCGGCGTCCGATATGGAAGAGTCGGCAGGCGCATCGGATATGGAAGCGGCATACGAGAAAGAGATGGCAGAATCAGCGGATGAGGCAAAGGAAGCAGCAGAGGCACCCGTTGCGGACTATGCGGCGGAGGTGAATGTTACGGTAAAAAGGGTATGGAAAAAGCCTGATTTTGTTGCTCGCGAGGATGTGGAGCTGCAGACGTATGAAGATAAGGTTTTCTGGGTTGTGAGAGAAACCGAGGGATGGGCCGCTTATGTAGAGAGCGAGAGCAGGGGCGGCTACGAGATTCGCGGAGAAGCTGAGGATATGGAGTCGTTTTTGGCGGCGGGGTATAGGAGACTGTCGGAAATAAGTTTTTAAAAAATTTTAATTGCCGCAACCTTTTTCTTCCATGAGAGGTATTAAGAGTAGACAGGAAAGAAATTTATACTTTTATGTGGAGGGAAAAGGTATGAAAAGGTACAGAAGAGCGATGGCATTGGGGCTGGCGGGAGTTATGCTGCTTTCGGGATGCGGCGCGACGGACGGCGAGAGTCCGGCTGTGACGTCGGAGGGGGAAGCATATGTTACAAAAGAGCCGTCGGAACAGATTGGAGAAGGAACGGCCGGTATGCCGGAGCCTGCGGAAACGGCAGACAGCCGCGAAAGGGAAGCCGGGGATTCGATATCTTCGACAGAGAATAGGGCAGCCAGGACAGAGAGCGAGGCGGGAGAAAGTGAAATGGAGGATTCGGCGTCTGCGGCAGCGGATGAGGCAGCCCGGACAGAGGGAGCGGTGAAAGAAAGCTGCGAAACGCCAATGGCCGATCTGTATGCCAAAAAGGAGGCAGCCGACGGGTATCTGGGCTCCTGTTATGATTTCCCGGATACAGACATTGATTATGGAGAATCTTCGGAGGAATACAGCAAGTGGGAGGAGCGTGGGTTTTTACCTGTCATGTCAGAGCCTCTTTCTACGTTTTCCGCCGATGTGGACACGGCGTCTTACAGTAATTTACGCCGCCTGATCCGCGAAGGCTATGATCTGGAAAGTCTGCCTGAGGGGGCGGTCAGAATTGAAGAATTACTGAATTATTTTTCTTATGACTATGCGGAACCGTCGGGAAACGAGCCTTTCGGAGTGACGACGCAGATCGGCGCCTGTCCCTGGAATGAGGAGGCGGAGCTTGTCATGATCGGACTTAAAACGGAGGATATTGATTACAGTCATGCGCCTGCGTCAAATCTGGTATTTCTGCTGGACGTGTCCGGCTCCATGGATGAGGCCGACAAGCTGCCTCTTTTGCAGGAATCCTTTATGCAGCTGACGGAGAATTTGACAAAAAAGGACAGAATTTCCATTGTCACTTACGCATCGGAGGACAGAGTGGTGCTGGAAGGCGCGCGCGGCGATCAGAAAGAGAAAATAGAAAAGGCGCTCTACAGTCTGGAGGCAGGGGGTGGAACCTTTGGCAGCAGGGGAATTGAGACGGCTTATAGACTGGCGGAGGAGAACTTTATCAAGGGCGGCAATAACCGTATTATTCTGGCCACGGACGGCGACCTAAATATCGGGATGACCAGCGAGGAAGAGCTGGAGGAGTTGATCTCGGAGAAAAAAGAGTCCGGCATTTTCCTGTCTGTGCTGGGATTTGGCACGGGGAATATCAAGGATAACAGGATGGAAATTCTGGCGGATAAGGGAAACGGGAATTATGCCTACATAGACAGTATGCAGGAGGCGAAGAAAGTGCTTTCCGAGGAGATGACAGCGACCCTTCTGACAGTTTGTAAGGACGTCAAGTTTCAGGTAGAGTTTAACCCGGACGTAGTGGAATGTTATCGTCTGCTGGGCTATGATAACCGCGCGCTGGAGAGACAGGATTTTCATGACGACACAAAGGACGGCGGAGAGATCGGAGCCGGGCATAGTGTGACGGCGCTCTATGAAATTATACTTTGCGACCCGCTGGAGCATGTTTTGACAGAAGAGGAAATACGGGATTTAAAGTATCGCGATGCATTTCAGAAGAAGCGGGACGACGCGGTATCGACTGTCAGCGGGCAGGAATGGATGACAATAAGCGTGCGCTATAAACGGCCCTCGGGAAACAGGAGCGAGCTTTTGGAGTATCCCGTCGGTTATGAGTGTTATGATAAAAGGCCTTCCGACGATTTTGCTTTTGCGGCGGCAGTGGCGGAATTTGGGCTGCTTGCTTCTCACAGCGAATATCCTGAGGAGGCTTCCGTGGAAAGTGTGAAAAAGGCAATCCGAAATCTGGATTTAGACGACAGCTATAAAATTGAATTTTTGGAACTGGTCGAGGAGGCAGAGTAAATAAGAAATAATAAAATGACGGGCTAGACAAAGGTCTAACCCGCCATTTATTGTATACTGGAAAGGTTTTCCGATTTCGGGATTACTTAACCTCAATTCGCGCCACTTCATCTTTGGCGGCAAGTTCCTTTTTCGGGAATTTTACTTCCAGAACACCATTGTTGTAGGAAGCGTCAATATCGCCGGGCTCCACGTTGTTTACGCGAAAGCTCCGGGAATAGGAACTGTAATACCGCTCTCTGCGGATATATTTGTTTTCGTTCTCCTCATTCTTTTCATCCTTGTGGGAAGCGGAGATTGTCAGCAGATTATCTTTTAGGTCGATGTTGATATCGGACTTGTCAAAGCCCGGAAGCTCAGCCTGTAAAAGATAATTGTCGCCCTGGTCGATCACATCGGTCTTAAAGGCGTCGAAGTTGGCCAATTCATTGCCTCCCCAGAAATTCTTAAAAGCATCGTCAAACATCCTGTCAAAAGGATCGTCGAAAAATGCGGGTGTGTAGTTGCGGTTTCTCAATGCAGGTCTTAACATAGTAATCACTCCTTTTTTATGTTATGCTATCAGTATGACCGTATAGCCGGATTCGATACATGTCACGCCGGGTTTCCAGCAGGGAAATGACCCTTGTGTGTCGGAACCGCTGACGTCGTTACTGACTTGTGTTTGTTTATATATTTGTTATACATCATATATAACAGATAATCAATTACAGAAAAATTAAGTAATTATAAAATAAGGATAAACAGGACGCGCCTGGAAATGAAATCTATTTCACAATACATCTGGATGAAAACCTAAACGTGTACGATTTTAATTCCCTTGTGGCAGAGGCTTATATGGAAGCGATTAAAGAGCTTTTGAGTAGCGAAATGTTTGTACTGACCTGGGATATCGGGCATTCCCATACCTGGAATAATGTGGACGAAGCGTTTCTGATAGAGAACAGGGACAGGGGAAAGACGATGATCAGAAAAGCAGGGCAGACGGAAACGGTCTGCCCTACATGTTTAACAATATATAAAGGGAGTCAGTTTCTCCCTGATGCTTTCGTCGTCCGAATCATAACTGAGCCGGAGCGGCTGAGTCAGATCAAGGGCCATCACGCCGAGTATGGACTTGGCGTCCACAATCCTTCGGCCTTCGCCTAAATTAAAGCAAGAATCAATTTTATCAATTACATTTACAAACTGCCTGATCTGATTTACATCTTTGAATTTGACATCTACCTGCTGCATAATCTGTGTCCTCCTTAACCATAATTGATGCCATGAAAAATAGATAAAAATAATGTTCCACAAATCAATAGCGATTAATGATGATTCCCCTCACTCGCAGGATTCCCCCAAAACACATGGTTTAGTCTTTTTTTATAGAATTTGTGAGCCTCCTTCCTTTCTGAAAATATGGTATACTGATCGTGAGACTATAATATCCAGTGCCTTTGAAAATGTAAATAGACAATGTCAATAAATATTTTTATTATTTTTTGTAGAATGTGTCAGGAGAAAAAGACCGGAATAATATATTTTTTTATAGGGAAGGACATTTTAATGAGTGGAAAAAGAGGGTATTTTCAGAAAGCGCCGGTAAATTAGTAAAGATTGTATCGGCACTGCAAAAGGAGACGCCAGTCACAGCGTCTCCTTTTGGTTTAAATGATTTTAGTTGTAGTTATCAATGCAGGGCTGGAACATATCTTTGGTTACGCCGCACAACGGGCAGCACCAGTCCGCCGGAAGATCCTCAAAAGCAGTGCCGGGCTTGATGCCGTGCTCCGGATCGCCTTTTTCGGGGTCATAGGTGTAACCGCAGGGATTGCAAAAATATTTTTTCATTTGAAAGTCCTCCTTTGTATGGTAAAAAATCTTTTGTTTGTATATTAACTTAGCTGAAATATCTCTTTAAGAGACCTTCGAACGCCTTGCCGTGTCTCGCTTCGTCTCTTGCCATTTCATGAACGGTGTCATGGATCGCGTCAAGATTAGCAGCCTTAGCGCGCTTTGCAAGATCAAATTTGCCTGCGGTTGCGCCGTTCTCAGCCTCGACTCTCATTTCCAGATTCTTCTTGGTGGAATCCGTTACCACTTCACCAAGCAGTTCAGCAAATTTGGCGGCATGCTCCGCCTCTTCCCAGGCAGCCTTCTCCCAGTACAGGCCGATTTCAGGATAACCCTCTCTGTGCGCCACTCTTGCCATAGCAAGGTACATACCAACCTCTGTGCACTCGCCGTTGAAGTTTGCGCGAAGGTCAGCCATGATATCTTCACTTACACCCTTTGCTACGCCGACAACGTGCTCGGCAGCCCACTCCATAGCGCCGCTCTGCGCCGTAAACTTCTCAGCCGGCGCTCCGCACTGCGGGCATTTCTCCGGCGCTGCATCTCCTTCGTGAACATAACCACATACCTGACATACAAATTTCATAGTGTAATCTCCTTTTCTTTATTATATTTCCCCCTCACGGGGGTAGTAAGCCAAAGTTGTCCGAAATGATACGGATTTATTATTCCATATCTTTCGCCGATTTATCCAGACAGGAGCCGCAAACACCGTAAAAGCATGTGCTTTGCCGATCTATTCTGCCGTCAAACGTCTGCTGCGCTTTTATAAGCAGTTCTTCCAGACAGTCAAGCTGCATATCTGTTACCGCGCTGCAGTTCGAACAGATAAAATGACAGTGTTTTGACGTATCTGCATCAAAATGATCAACGCCGTCGCCTACCTGTAATCTCTGAATTTCTCCCATATCCGCCAGCAGCGTCAAATTACGATAGACGGTTCCAAGGCTGATATTCGGAAATTCCTCCCGGACATTCCGATAGACCACATCGGCAGTCGGGTGATCCTTACGGGTCATAAGGAAATTATAAATCATTTGCCGCTGCCGGCTGTATTTCACCGCCATGACAGCCCTCCTCGTTGTAAATGATGATCCATGAATAGAAATCAGGAATCATTACTATTTTTAATCTCATTATAACAAATAGAATTAAAGTGTCAATCCTTATTCTGGAAATTTATAAATTTTTTATAAGATTATCGGAGTTGTTTTATTTCTGAGTGCGTAAAATGTGGTATCATATATTTCAGCAGCTATGCGAATGGCGCGGGCTGTGCTGTGAGAGCGGCACAGAAGCGCGGGCTGAGCTCGGAAAGGAAGTTTTTTCGGTGAAATTCAGGACCAGACTATTGATCGTATCGTTGAGTATTATATTGCTGCCCCTTTTGCTGACAACCGTTGCGCTTTTGTTTTTGGGCAGTCATATTGAAGACGCGGAATCCCAGTTTGGGTTTCTGAACAGGGACAATGCATCTTTTATTTACACGATAGAAAATTATGGCCGTATTACCGAGGAAATACTTGAGGATATCAGGCAGCAGATTGAAGAAGATTCGGTCAGGCTGGAAGATAAGGAGTATCTGGATGAGCTGACGCTTGATTTAAAGGATAAGTCATCCTATATTATTGTCAGAAAAGGCGACGACCTTTATTATACTGGGAATAACAACGCGGCGAAAAGGATTTTCCATGTGCTGCCGGAGTATGGCAATGAAATGCCCGGCATGGAGGCCGGCTATTATTATAACGATATCAATAAGCTGGTGAAAGCGGTTGATTTCCGATTTTCCGATGGCAGCGAGGGCAGTATTTTTATTGTTACCAATATAGGCTCTCTGCTTCCCCGGAAGATGCTGCACAATATGATGCTGGCGTTTATTCTGGTACTTGTCTTTACCAGTGTTCTACTGACCCGCTGGATTCAGAGGGGTATTTTTACGCCGATTAACCAGTTAAATACGGCGATGCAGAATATTGCAGAGGGTAATCTGGAATACATGCTTACCACGCAGGAGAAGGGGGAGATCGGAGAGCTTTACCGCAACTATGAGGACATGAGACTGCGCCTTAAGGAATCTCTGGATGAAAAATTCGAGCATGAACGGAAGAACAGGGAGCTGATCAGTAATATTTCTCATGATTTAAAGACGCCCATTACGTCGATAAAGGGCTATGTTGAAGGCATTATGGACGGCGTTGCCGATACGCCGGAGAAGATGCAGAAATATATTAAAACCATTTCCGATAAGGCAAATGATATGGATCGGCTCATTAATGAGCTGACCACATATTCCGGAATTGACACCAACAGGATTCCCTATACGTTTCGCCGTATCAATGTGGCGGATTATTTTGGAGACTGTGTGGAAGAGGTAGGTCTGGATCTGGAATCCAAGAGCATACAGCTGAATTATGAGGATCTGGTCGACCCGGCGGTACAGATTATTGCGGATCCGGAGCAGCTGAAACGGGTAATCAATAATATCATAGGAAACAGCGTAAAATATATGAATAAGGAACGGGGCGTCATTGATATTCGCATTTTGGATGAGGTGGACGCCATTCGCGTGGAGATCGAGGATAACGGCATGGGGGTTGCAGCGAAGGATCTGCCGAATATCTTTGAGCGGTTTTACCGCACGGACGCTTCCCGGAATTCTTCCAAGGGCGGCAGCGGTATCGGGCTTTCCATTGTAAAAAAGATTATCGAGGACCATGGCGGTTACATTTGGGCCACCAGTAAGGAAGGCGAAGGCACCTGTATGCATTTCGTAATCCGTAAGTATCAGACGGCATCAGAGAAATGACACAAAGTCACAGAACAGGGTATCAAAGTAAGAGGAGAAGAGCATATGAGTAAAATTTTAATTGTGGAAGACGAAGAGGCCATTGCTGATCTGGAAAAGGATTATCTGGAGCTGAGCGATTTTGAGGTAACAATCGAAAACAGCGGAGATAAAGGGCTGGATACAGCGTTGTCGGGGAATTTTGATCTGGTGATTCTGGATCTCATGCTGCCGGGCATGGACGGTTTCGAAGTCTGCAAGCAGATTCGGGAGGAGAAAAATATTCCCATTATCATGGTATCGGCGAAAAAGGATGATATTGATAAAATCAGGGGTTTGGGATTGGGCGCTGACGATTATATGACAAAGCCTTTCAGTCCTTCGGAGCTTGTGGCCAGAGTAAAGGCGCATATGGCGCGGTATGACAGGCTGGTGGGCAGCAACCAGAAGATGAACGATATCATAGAAATCCGGGGGCTTAAGATTGATAAGACCGCCAGACGGGTTTACGTGGATGGAGAAGAGAGGATTTTTACCACCAAGGAATTTGATCTGCTCACTTTCCTTGCCGAAAACCCGAATCATGTGTATTCGAAAGAAGAACTGTTCCGCGAGATCTGGGATATGGATTCTATCGGCGATATTGCCACCGTTACCGTTCATATCAAGAAAATTCGTGAAAAAATAGAATTTGATACCGCCAAACCGCAGTATATCGAGACTATCTGGGGTATTGGGTATCGGTTTAAGATATAACCAGCAAACGTTCGATGCAATCGGACAGAAAGTGCGAAGCACGGGTTTGAAAGTTTTCCTGATACCGCGAAGGAGCACAGGGCACAGATATGAAACATGAGAGAATCCTCTATGAAGACAACGACATTTTCGTCTGCCACAAACCCGCCGGAATCGCCACACAGACGGCGCGGGTGGGACAGGCGGATATGGTCAGCGAAATAACCAATTACCTTAAGGCTTCCGGTTCCGATTTAAAAAAACCCCTCTATGTGGGCGTGGTTCATCGTTTGGATCAGCCAGTGGAGGGGATTTTGGTTTTTGCAAAAAACAAAGCGGCGGCGGCAGATTTGAGCAGGCAGGCGGCGGGTGACGGCATGAAAAAGGAATATCTGGCTGTGGTCTGCGGTGAAAATCTGTCAAAATCGGGAGAGCTTACTGATTATCTGTTAAAAGACGGAAAGACCAATACCTCCCGGGTAGTGCCGCCTGAGGTTAAAGGTGCAAAAGAAGCAAAATTATCCTATGAAGTTTTGTCGGCGGGGCCGTCCGGGACGGCGCTTGTGAAGGTGCGGCTTTACACGGGGCGGCATCATCAGATCAGGGTGCAGATGGCCAATGCGGGAATGCCTCTTCTGGGAGACCATAAATATGCCGGGGAAGCTGCTCTTAAAATTTCCGCCGGAATGGGCGTCCGGGAGATTGCGTTGTGCGCTTACCGTTTGGCTTTTGTCCACCCGAAAACGGGGAAGAATATGCAGTTTGAGATAAAGCCGGAGGGAGCGGCGTTTCAAAGAGGGGTATATAAGTAACAAACAAAATGAAAAGTATAGAGGATAGGACTCTGTAAAAAGATACATAATAAAACCATGCATAAGGAATTGATGAAATGGTTTTGGGAAAATAAGCTTATCAAAGGATGTCTGGTCACTGCACTGGTCTGGTTTTTCTTTCGTTTTTTGTTTTCTCTTGCGGCTCCCTTTTTTCTGGCGTTTGCACTGGTTACACTGCTGTATCCGCTTTTGGAGCGGGTGCAGAAGCGGATACCGATCAGGAAAAAGTTTCTTGCTGCGCTTATTGTCCTGCCGGTTTTACTGCTCCTGTGCGCCGTGCTATGGGCGATTTTTTCAGTTGGCATTGAGCAGCTGCAGGGACTGCCGGCATTTTGCGAGAAGGTGGAGCGGCAGGCGGAGATTTTCTTTCATCAGTGCTGCTGTCAGCTTGACGGGCGGTTTGGCTGGGAGGGGGAACGGATTGAGACCTATGTGATTGAGCAGATGACCGTTATTATGGAAAATGTGCAGATTCAGGTTGTACCGCAGCTCCTTTCCTCCTCCTACAATTGCTTTAAGGGAATTGCCGGAACAGTGGGGTTTCTGGCGATTACCTGTATTGCGGTATTTTTGCTGGAAAAGGATTATACAAGATTTGTGGAATGGGTGAAGGGGGAGAAAAGCTTTCGCTTTCTGTGGACCGTGCTGGGGGGCGTGCTTACCTATCTCGTCACTTTTTTTAAAGCGCAGGGCGTAATTTTGCTTATCATTGGCGCGCTTTGCAGCGTAACGCTGGGTATTGCGGGAGTGGAGGGCGGTATTTTTCTGGGGATTCTGGCCGGACTTTTGGATATGCTGCCCTTTGTGGGAACGGGTATTGTTCTGGTGCCGCTGTCTGCCTGGCAGCTCTTAAGCGGCCACTATGTACGGATGGCCGTTTGCCTGGGGCTTTATGGAATCTGTATACTCACAAGGGAACTGCTCGAACCAAGGCTTATCGGTAATAAAATCGGAATAGCGCCGATCTGCATTTTGTTTTCCCTGTATGCAGGCGTAAAATTGTTCGGCGTGGGCGGGATTATCAAAGGCCCTCTTGCGCTGATTGTAATTTTTGAAATATTAAAGGAACGAGAGAAGTTTGACGAAAACGAGGAATAAGGGGTATTATGGAATAGCCGCGGGAAAATACGGCGGCACCTAAAAAGGGCAGTTTTCAGGGAAGGCTTCCGGATATGAGAATTAAAAATGACAAACCGCAGAATGGAACAGCGTCCCGCCTGTCCTCCGGGGAAAGAGTCGGGGCGGTGATGGCTTATGTACTGGCGGTTACTTTGTCCGTGATGTGCGTTTTAGTCGCTTTTTATGCGGAGAATGGGTACAATCAGATTGGCAACGCGAAATTTTCGGTGTATAAAGTAACCATGCTGGCTGGATTTGTACCCTTTTTGCTGCTGGGGGCAGTTTATCTTGTCTGTTTTTTCAGGCAGGAACAATATCGGGAATTAAAGCTGTCTGTCACCGACGCCTGTGTGCTTGTCTATCTGCTTTTTTCGACGATTGCCGTTTTTTCCGGGGGCTTTTATGAAGATGCTTTGTGGGGGAGCTTTGGCTGGAATATGGGATGGCTGTCACAGCTTAGTTTTGTACTGATATATCTGGGCATTTCCCGGTTCGGCATACATTACCGTGTAATTCTGGCAGTTTTTTGCGGTTCGGCTTTTCCTGTGTTTTTGCTTGCGGTTTTGCATCGGATGCTGATAGACCCGATTGGATTTTATGAGGGATTGCAGGGATATCAGATGGCGCAGTTTCTCTCCACCATGGGGCAGGCGACATGGTATGCCAGCTATCTTGTAGTGGCGCTGCCTGTCGGAATGGCTGTGTTTCTGTTTGCGGAAAAGACCGTTTGGAGAATTTTGGGAGGCATTTACACGACGATTGGGTTTGCTTCCCTGGTAACCCAGAACAGCGACAGCGCCTATTTTGCCATGGCGGGCTTTATGCTGGTTTTCTTTTGGGTCTGCGTGGAGAAGCGGGAGACGCTTAATCGGTTTGCAGAGGTCTGCACGCTTTTTTTTGCAGCGGGAAAGGTGATGCATTTTTTGATGAAGATGCGTCCTAATCCTGATTTGAAATATGACTTTATCACGGCACTTATTCTGGATGGGGCCGTTACATGGATCTTTTTGGGAGTCTGTCTGTTTTTTTCCCTGTTTCTGTACGGGAGAAGAGACAGGCCCTATTCTGTCGGCAAGGCGATGCGAGTCAGGCGGGTGGCGCTGAGTGCCGCCGTGGCTGCGGTTATTATATTGACAGGCATGATTGTAATGCAAAGCAGAGGGCTTATACCGGGGAGCGTGGGAGAAGCTTTAAGCGCGGTATCCTATTTTAACTGGGGCGATGAATGGGGAAACGGCCGAGGCCGGATATGGAGCTTTGCCTTCCGGGTATTTGCGAAAGAGAATATAAGGCATAAGCTTTTCGGACTTGGGCCCGACTGTTTCAGCAGCTATGCGGCTGCGGTGCATGGGGAAGAGGTAACGCTTCTCTGGGGAGAAAAAATACTGACCAACGCCCATAATGAATGGTTTACCACATTAATAAATACCGGAATATTCGGAGCGGCGGCATACATAGGGGTTTTTGTTTCGGCTGTGAGACGGTTTTTGCAGGCGCGGCAGCACAGCTATCTGCTTGTGGGGGCTGCGGCTGCGGCCGTATCCTATACAGCTTACAATTTTTTTTGCTATCAGCAGGTGTGCTGTACGCCTTTTGTATTTCTTATGCTGGGAGTTGGAGAGTATATTTTGCGTCAGAAAGGCAGAAAAATGTAACGATGGATAATTTGCCGCAAAAACCTTGTAATTAGCGGTTGACAAAACAAATTCCTGCGGCTAGAATGGATAAAAACGTGACGAAGAAGAGAATAGTACGGATAGGGAACGTGACAGAGAGAGGGCTATGGGTGGGAGGCTCTTACGGGAAATATTCGGAACCGGCCTCGGAGTCCTGTGTGAGAAGCACAGCGTAGCACCGGCGATAACGGTAAGAGAAGAGAGCGCAGACGCGTTAATAAGGGTGGTACCGCCGAGATTTCGGTCCCTTGGGGATGGAAGTTTTGGCGGTTTTCTATTTTAGAATGGAGGAAGAAAATGGCGGAGAAAAAATTAGTGGAAGCGATTACTTCGATGGAGGAGGACTTCGCGCAGTGGTACACGGATGTGGTGAAAAAAGCGGAGCTGCTGGATTACACCAGCGTGAAAGGATGCATGGTGTTTAAGCCTGCGGGCTATGCCATCTGGGAGCTGATTCAGAAGCAGATGGACGACCGTTTCAAGGAGACGGGGGTGGAGAATGTATATCTGCCCATGTTTATTCCTGAAAGCTTATTAAATAAGGAAAAAGATCATGTGGAGGGCTTTGCGCCGGAGGTGGCATGGGTGACTCACGGCGGTATGCAGCCCTTGCAGGAGAGGCTTTGCGTGAGGCCCACGTCCGAAACGCTGTTTTGCGATTACTATAAAAATGTGGTGCAGTCCTACCGTGATCTGCCCCAGATCTGTAACCAGTGGTGCTCTGTAGTGCGCTGGGAGAAGGAGACAAGACCGTTCTTAAGAAGCCGTGAATTTTTATGGCAGGAGGGACATACAGCCCACGCTACGGCTGAGGAGGCGGAAGAGAGGACGATTCAGATGCTGAATCTCTATGCTGATTTTTGTGAGGAAGTGCTGGCCATTCCTGTTATCAAAGGCCGCAAGACAGATAAGGAAAAGTTTGCGGGGGCAATTGCTACTTATACTATTGAGGCATTGATGCACGATGGAAAGGCTTTACAGTCCGGCACCAGCCACAATTTTGGCGACGGGTTTGCCAAAGCATTCGGGATTCAGTATACGGGTAAGGACAATACTTTAAAGTATGTGCATCAGACTTCCTGGGGAACAACGACGCGGCTGATTGGCGCCATTATCATGGTGCACGGCGACAATTCCGGGCTGGTGCTGCCTCCTAAGGTTGCGCCCACGCAGATCATGATCATCCCGATTCAGCAGAAAAAGGAAGGCGTTCTTGATAAAGCCTATGAATTGAAGGAGCGTCTTGGCGCATTCCGTGTGAAGGTGGACGATACGGATAAGAGTCCGGGCTGGAAATTCTCTGAGCAGGAGATGCGGGGTATTCCGATCCGCGTGGAGATCGGGCCGAAAGATATTGAGGCAAATAAATGCGTGATCTGCCGCCGCGATACGGGAGAAAAAATAGAAGTTTCTCTGGACGAGCTGGAGCAGAAAGCGGAAGAAATCCTTGACAGGATACAGAAGGAAATGCTGGAGCGCGCGAGAACCCACAGGGATGCGCATACTTACGAGGCAAAGAACATGGAGGAGCTTCGTAAAATTTTTGCGGAGACAACCGGCTTCGTGAAAGCCATGTGGTGCGGGGAGCAGGGCTGTGAGGATCAGATCAAGGAGGAGCTTGCCGTAACAAGCCGCTGTATGCCGTTTGAACAGGAGCAGATCGGGACTGTCTGTGTGTGCTGCGGGAAGCCGGCAAAGAAGATGGTTTATTGGGGTAAGGCGTATTAACGAGGGGAAATATGCCAAACCTTTAAGTGAGGATGTGGGCCTCGGCGTGCGCGCCGGCTTGCATCTTAACGGACAGAGGCGTATAATGTATGACATTAGCTGACAGGAGGAGTACTTACATGAAAAAGATCGTATTACAGTTGACAAAGTTCGCTTACTTTTTTACATGCGGCTGGTATTTGTTTACGCTGCCGGTGCACGCTTATATTGATCCCTCGGCCGTTACCTATATCATTCAGGCGGTAGCGGGCGTCCTGATTGCGTTGGGTGCGATATTGACGGTTTTCAGGCATAAAATCTTTGCATTTTTTAAGAAGAATAAAAAGACTGACGAGTCGGAAAAGCAGAGCATTGAGTTTAAGGACGTGAACGATTAAGAGGCGGTTATGGGTACAGTGACGGATGCGGTGATCGGCGGCCTGGTCTGGCTGATTAACCTGTGTTATGAGTTTTGTCATAATTATTGGATAGCAATACTGGTGTTTACTTTTATGACGAAGGTGATTCTGCTGCCTTTGTCAGTCTGGGTACAGAAGAATTCGATTAAGACGGTTCGGATGCAGCCGGAATTGAATCATATCAGCGCGACATATCTGGGAAATCAGGAGGCGATTTCCGAGGAGCAGTACAAGCTGTTTAAAAGGGAAAAATACAGTCCCTTTGCAGACCTGATACCGCTAATTGTTCAGTTGGTGTTATTGATGGGCGTGGTAGAGGCTGTCAAACGGGGAACAACTTTGACGGATATTCCGGTCAGAACAGGCGGGATCACTTTGCTGATCCCTCTTCTGGCCGCGTTATCCGCCTTTTTCATGTGCTATGTGCAGAATAAAATTAATGTTTTGCAGTCTGAGCAGGGAGCTTTCAATCAGTACGGCACCATGATATTTTCTGTAGGCCTGTCTTTGTATCTTGGGTTCTTTGTATCCATTGGAGTGGGATTTTACTGGAGCTGCAGTAATATTCTGTCCACCCTGCAGTTGTTTTTGTTAAATGTCTGGATTAATCCCAAAGATTATATTGACTATGAGGCGCTGGAAAAGAGCAAGGAGGAGCTTCGGGAGGCGAAGGCGTTTATGGCCTCCAGACAGAAAGCGGACAGAAAGAGTCCTTACCGGGATAAGGAAAAGGCGGATTATAAGAAGTTTCTGAAACAGCCCGATAAAAAGGTGGTATTCTATTCGGAAAAAAACGGCTTCTACAAATATTATAAAAATATTATAGAAGAGATTATCAGAAGAACCAATATCGTGATCCACTATATTACAAGCGATCCTCAGGATGAAGTCTTCCAGATGGAAAGCGATCAGTTTAAGCCGTATTATATCGGGGAGAATCGAATGATTGTGCTGATGATGAAGATGGAGACGGACATTATGGTCATGACTACGCCGGATCTGGAAAATTATCAGCTGAAACGCTCCTATATTCAGAAGGATATCGAGTATATTTATGTGCCCCATGATGTGAACAGCGCCAACCTGTCTTTCCATAAGGAAGCGCTGGATCATTATGATACGATTTTTACATCCGGGCCGAAGAACAGACAGGAGCTTGCAGAGCGGGAAGAGAAATACGGACTGCCTGCGAAGAATCTTGTGGAGTGGGGCTCCAGTGTCATTGACAATATGACAAAATCCTACGAGGAGATGGAAAAGGAGAGCGGGCCTGAAACGAAAGAGAATAAAACGGTGCTTATCGCGCCCTCCTGGCAGAAGGATAATATTCTGGATTCCTGTATAGAGGAAATGCTGGATCAGCTGGCGAAGACGCCGTATCAGGTGATTGTACGGCCCCATCCTCAGTATGTGCGCCACTTTGAGGCGCGGATTGACGCGCTGGCGGCAAAATATAAGGATATTACGTTTCAGAAGGACTTTTCCTCAAATAAAACAGTGTATACGGCTGACCTGCTGGTAACGGACTGGTCCAGTATTGCCTTTGAATATTCGTTCGCCACATTAAAGCCGGTGCTGTTTGTGGATACCCCCATGAAGATTTTGAACCCGGACTATAAGGAGCTGGAAACAGTGCCCATCGACATAGAGCTTCGCGACCGAATCGGGATATCCGTTGCGCCGGAGGCTGTGGGCGATGAAGTTGTGGCTGCGGTAGATAAGCTTTTATGGAACGAACAGTTTTCCAGAGAGTCCATACAGCGGTTAAAGGAAGAGTATATTTATAATAACGGAGAAAGCGGTAAAGTGGGCGCGAAATATATTATTGATCAGTTAGTGGCGCGTTCTGGGAAATGAGGTGGAGCAGATGGTGAAACGAAATGTATTGTTGAATCCGGGGCCGGCGACGACCACCGATACGGTTAAAATGGCGCAGGTGGTTCCTGATATCTGTCCCCGGGAGAAGGAGTTTGTCTCCATTATGCGGGAAGTGGAAGAGGGACTGCTGCGGATTGTGCATGCCGATCCGAAGGAGTACGCGGCGGTGCTCTTCTGCGGCTCCGGCACGATTAATATGGATATCTGTTTAAATTCCCTGCTCCCGGAGGGGAAGAAGATTCTGGTTATCAACAACGGCGCCTACAGCAGCCGGGGAGCGGAAATTTGCGAGTATTACGGACTTTCGTACATCAATTTGAAGCTGCCCCTTGACAGGCAGCCGGATCTTACGGTGATCGAGAGGACATTGCAGGAAAATCCTGATATTGCGCTGGTTTATACGACCCATCATGAAACGGGAACGGGACTGCTTAATCCGATTCGGGAAATCGGGGCGCTGGTACACCGTTATCACGGCATGTTTGTGGTGGATACCACGTCTACCTATGCCATGCGTCCAATTGATATGGATGCGGACGAACTGGACTTCTGCATGGCTTCGGCTCAGAAGGGCATCATGGCGATGACCGGGTTATCGTTTATCATTGGAAGAAAATCCATGATAGAGGCATCGGCGGATTATCCGAGACGTTCCTATTACTGTAATCTGTATATGCAGTACGCTTATGCCAGGGAGCATGGAGAAATGCATTTTACCCCGCCCGTTCAGGTGATTTATTCCGTAAGACAGGCGCTTTCGGAGTATTTCGCGGAGGGAGAAGAGAACAAGTGGGCAAGACACTGCCGGGTATTTCAGGCGATCAGGAAAGGCCTTGTAGAGCTGGGATTTCGTATTTACATACAGGAAGGACAGGAATCCGGGCTGGTGGCGGCGGCGCTGTATCCCGACGATGACCGATGGGATTTTGAGAAAGTACACGATTACTGCTACGAGAGAGGATTTACGATCTATCCCGGTAAGGTGGAAAAGCTGGGAATGTTCCGGCTCTGTGCTCTTGGCGCGATTGATCAGGAAGATATTGAGGCATTCTGGGTTGTATTTAGGGAAGCGCTGAAAGTATGCGGGGTGGCTGTGCCGGTTCGTTACGATAGTTAGGCAAATGAGAAAAGACAGGCCTGACAGACGGATCAGGGGGTGAAATTTAATGAAAAAGGTATATACCTGTTTTTGTACGGATGTGATACACGAGGGACATTTGAATATTCTGAAAAGAGCCGGCGAGTACGGGGAAGTTTATGTAGGCGTACTTTCGGATGCGGCGATGGTTGGCTTTAACCGTTTTCCTACCATACCCATAGAGCAGCGGATGGAGATTGTGAGACAGACCGGGCTTGCCAAAGAAGTGCTGCTCCAGCAGGAAATCATGTATGATCAGGTGATCGAAAAGCTGCGGCCGGATTATGTGGTGCATGGGGATAACTGGTCGAATGGCCCGGAGAAAGTGATTCGGGAGAACGTTATCAACAATCTCGAAAAATTCGGTGGTGAATTGGTTGAGATTCCCTATACTTATAATGAAAATGTGAAGCGGATAGACGATCAGATGAAGGAAAAGCTGGCCATGCCGGAATTTCGGAGAAAGAGACTGCGCCAGTTAATAGAGATGCGTCCCATTGTCAAGACGCTGGAGGTGCATTCCGGGCTTACAGGCCTGATTGCGGAGAAGACCGTGGTGGAAAGTAACGGACAGCCGGATCAGTTTGACGCCATGTGGATATCTTCTCTCTGCGATTCTACGGCGAAAGGAAAGCCGGATATCGAGCTGGTGGATATGTCGTCCCGGATTCGGACGATTGACGATGTAATGGATGTGACTACGAAGCCGATTATTTTGGACGGAGATACGGGCGGTCTGGTGGAGCATTTTGTATACAATGTGAGAACGCTGGAGCGGATGGGCGTATCCGCGGTGATTATCGAGGATAAAACGGGATTAAAGAAAAATTCTCTTTTTGGCACGGAAGTGGAGCAGACGCAGGATAGTATTGAAAATTTCTGTGAAAAGATCCGTATGGGAAAGAAGGCCCTGAGAACCGAAGAATTTATGATCATAGCCCGAATTGAGAGCCTGATTCTGGAACGGGGTATGGAGGATGCGTTAAACCGTGCACGTGCCTATGTAAAAGCCGGCGCGGACGGTATTATGATTCATTCCCGCAGAAAATCGCCGGATGAGATTTTGGAGTTTTGTCAGAAGTTCAGAGAGGAAGACGGGAAGACGCCGATTGTGGTTGTACCTACCTCTTTTAACAGTATTACGGAGGAAGAGCTTGCCAGGGCGGGCGTAAACATAGTTATTTATGCAAACCAGCTCACAAGGAGCGCGTTTCCGGCCATGCAGAGCACGGCGGAAGAGATTCTGAAAAATCACCGTGCGCTTGAGGCGGATTCCCGTCTTATGCCGTTCAAGGATATCATACGGCTGATTGACGAGATATAGGGAGCGCATGAAATAGCAGGAAATCTGAGGACGCCGCAGGAAAGCGGCGGGGAGGTCATGGTGAAGGAGATCGCAATTTTGATGGCGGCCGGACTTGGCAGCCGTATGCGGCCTTTGACGGAGCATACACCGAAGCCGTTAATTAAAGTGCATGGGAAGCCCATGATTGAAACTGTTATAGAAGGACTGCTTGGCCGGCCGGTGGAAGCGATATATATAGTGACAGGTTATCTGGGCGAGCAGTTTAAGCCGCTGTGCGAGAAATATCCCCAGGTGCAGATTCTGCACAATGGGGAATACAACGAAAAAAATAATATTTCGTCCATCCATGCGGCACGGGAAGTATTGGGTACGGCGGACTGTTTTATCTGTGAGTCTGATCTGTATGTGACGGACAGCTCCGTTTTTCGGAAGAACTTACAGCATTCCTGTTATTATGGCAGGATGGAGAAGGGGTACTCGGCGGACTGGGTATTTGAACTGCAGGACGGCTTCATCTCGCGGGTAGGAAAAGGCGGCAGGGATACTTATAATATGACAGGCATAGCCTATTTCAAAAAGGAAGATGCCTGTATTTTGCGGGAAGAGATTGAGCAGGCATACGAAATAGAAGAAAACGGCGGTCTTTTTTGGGATGAAGTAGTGGACAGACATCTGGACCGGTTAAAGCTTACCATTGAGGAAGTGGCACAGGGACAGATTGTAGAGATTGATACCGTAGAAGAATGGGAGAAAATCAATGAAAGCTTCTGAGCTGTTATTGCAGTTGGAACATATGGGGATAGACACTATCGCGGGGGTGCCGGATTCCACGTTGAAGCAGTTTTGCGACGGCGTGCAGACCTATAAGGGGAAAATGAGCCATTACGTGACGGCTAACGAAGGAGCCGCGGTGGGCGTGGCCATCGGCAGTTATCTGGCCACCGGCAGGCCTGCCTGCGTGTACATGCAAAATTCCGGCATTGGCAATGCGGTAAATCCGTTGGCGTCTCTGGCCAACGGGGAAGTGTACGGGATTCCCATGCTGTTTATTGTAGGATGGAGAGGCGAGCCGGGCGTCAAGGACGAACCCCAGCATGTGTTTCAGGGAAAGATTACCTGCCAGCTGTTTGAGACGCTTGCCGTTTCCTGTCGCGTGATTGACAAAGAGACCACGGCGGAGGAGATGAAGGCTGTTTTACGGGAGGCAGGCGAGACGCTGGCGCGGGGCGAGCAGTTTGCCCTGATTGTGAAAAAGGGAACCTTTGAGAAGGAGTCGTCTTTCCAGTGGACAAACGGTAATTCTATGGTACGGGAGGAAGTGCTGGGACAGATTTTGCGTGTACTTTCCCGGGATGTGGTGATTGTGTCCACTACAGGTAAGATTTCCAGAGAATTGTATGAACGCAGCGATGCCATTTACGGCGGGCATGAAAATATTTTTATGACGGTGGGCGGTATGGGGCATGCTTCCATGATCGCGCTGGGCATTGCGGAGAAAAGGCCCGATAAAAAAGTTGTCTGTATCGACGGGGATGGGGCGGCCCTGATGCATATGGGGGCGCTTCCCTTTATCGCGGCGCGGGCGCCGAAGAATTTTTATCATATCGTGATCAATAATATGGCCCATGAATCCGTGGGCGCCATGCCCACAGGGTGTCAGCAGGCATCCTTTGCCGGGATTGCGGCGGCAGCGGGATATCGGGCTACGGATAAGCTGGAAACAGAAGAAGCCGTTGGCCGGATTGGCGGCCGTATCGAAGCGGAGGAAGGGCCTGTTCTTTTTGAAATTCCGGTTTCCCTGGGGGCCAGAAGCGATCTGGGGAGGCCCAAGGAGAGCGCGCGGCAAAATAAAGAAAATTTCATGGCGTTTTTAAATAAAGGGGCAGGGAAAGAATAACCCCCGGATCAGATGAATCAGACAGGAAAAGGAAGGGAGCCGGCGATATCGTGAGCAGAAGAAGGAAAAAGAAAAAGGGAATGGGTCTGGTGATTTTTCTGGGCCTTTTTATCGGCGTCTGTATTGTTTTGGGAATTGGCGCCGCTACCGGGTCGTTAAAAGGAACGGTGAAACACGCCGTGACAAAGAAGGTATCGGAAACCGTGATGGAGCAGGCGGTGAAACAGGCTTTGGAAAGTACCGGCGATTCGCAGGCCGCTGAGAAAGCCAAAGAGATTGTGAATACCATGGACGAAGAGGATAAGCAAAAGGCGGAGGAGATTATCGAACGCTATGCGGACAGCGACACCCTCTCCGACGTGATGGAGATTGTGGGAGACGGCATAGACGGCGAGTCCCTGTCGGAGGTGGAAGCCTATTTGCAGGAAAACGTGTCGGCGCAGGATCAGGCTGAGCTGGAGGAGCTGTACCGAAAGTACAGCGAGGGGTATTTGGAATAGTTTTGAAATGATTGGATGAAAAATACGTAGCAAGGGCGGCTCTCAGGAAAGGAGCCGTCTTTTATTATTTGCAGTTTGAAATACTAATAAAAATGACATGGGTTGACATATGTATACCCTTTGTGTATGATATGAAAGAAATGGTATACATACGTATACCAAAATATGGAAGAACAGCAAATGTAAAACACCGGGAAAACAAGCAGAAAATATCCGGACTGAGGAAGGGGAGAAAAGAATGGTTAATTTATCGGACGGGGAATGGAAAATCATGAACCGGCTCTGGGAGTGTGAAGGTACGATCACGGAGCTTAAGAATGCGTTGCAGGCGGAGACCGGGTGGGATAAGCATATCATCATTACCATGCTGTCCCGCATGGAGAAGAAGGGGGCAGTGGCCCATCGGGAGGGCGGACGGGCCAAGGTATTTTATCCTCTTGTGACAAGGAAAGAGGTTTCCATGCAGGAGACAAGAGGATTTCTGCAGAAGATTTACAGGGGAAGCCTGGGTATGATGGTTAATGCCATGGTGGAGGATCAGGCGTTGACGGAGGAGGATATCAGGGAGCTTTCCGCCATTTTGGAGCAGGCGAAAAGACAGAGAGGAGAGAACACGAAATGAGGGAAATTTTAATTACATCTGCTTTTTTGATTTTGTGCGTTCTGTTGATTCGCAGAATTTTCCGTGAAAAGGTCAGCCGGAGATTATTGTATGCGCTCTGGCTTCTGGTGGCGCTTCGGCTTATGATTCCGGGTTCGGCGCAGTTTGGCATGGGGCCGCTCTCGCAGATACGCCTGATGGATTTGCTGGAAGAGGATAAAAGCGGCATAACGGAGCGGTTGGAGGAGACGGTTTCGCTGGAGGAGCCGATTCAAATGACGATAGACGCCCGAAGCATCTGGTTTCGTCTGTTCGCTGACGATGCAGTAAGGGAGGCGATGAGGGATATATCCAATGATGGGCCTACCGCGGTATTTCTGGCGGGTAAATTGGGATTTACCAGACTGGACGTGCTGCGATTTATCTGGATTGCGGGCATGGTGGTTGTGAGCGCCTGGATTCTCATCACAAATATGGTATTTGGCCGCAGATTAAAGAAGTCGAGAAAGCCCTTTGACCTGCCGGAGGAAATATGTACGGCGGCGAGTTTACAGGCTTTGGGCGGGGATGGAAAGGGGCGCGGTATTTTCAGGAAGGCGGGACGTTTTCCCGTATTTTATCTGGCGGATGGACTGGCATCCCCCTGTCTTTACGGATTTTTGGGGCGGGAGGCGGTTTACCTGTCGGCGGATGTGGTGGAAGACAATGACAGACTGCGGCATGTGGTTGTTCATGAGCTTGTCCACAAAAAGCATGGAGACGGCTTTTGGGCGATTTTACGAAGCGCGCTTGTGGCGGTGTACTGGTTTCATCCGCTTGTATGGGTGGCGGCGGTCTGTTCCAAGCGGGACTGCGAGCTTGCCTGTGACGAGGGAGCGCTTTCGATTTTAGGAGAGGAAGAGCGGATTTCCTACGGAGAGACGCTGCTTTCCATCATTACAAGGAAAGGGCGCGCTTCGGATCTGGTCTGTACAGCTACGACCATGACAGGCAGCGGGAAGAGCGTAAAAGAACGGATCCAGTTTATCGCAAAGGAGCCAAGACTTTTATTTGCGGCGGCAGCAGGCGCGCTTTTTCTGACAGCAGCCGTATGTCTGTTTGTCTTTACCAGAGACGCCGGATTTAACGGAATAACGGTGGACAGTACGGAAGGGCTTACGGTTACGGGAGCGGACATGCAGATATCGCTGCCTGCAAGCATCGGAGGGATCAGTGGCTGTGTGGTGGAAAAGGAAAGCGACGACGTGATCATTTATCATCTGGAGGCGCAGGAGGAGGTGGGCAGATTTGCCAGAATGCCGCTTCGAGACGCGCTGCAGCTGGTGGATGAGGGGCGGGAGGTTCTGCCTGTGGGGGATCATGGATATAATTACCTTTTGCGCGCCTATCTGGGGGAACCGCTGTCGAGGACAGAGCATGTCTACCATACCTATACGCCGGCCAATGAGGAAGCGGGAGTTTTGAGACATGAGGATGTCTATCTTCCGACGGAAAACATTATTACGGAGCCGATTGACGAAGCCAGGTCCGTGACACAGCATACCTACACGCCTGTGGAAGAAGCAGGGATGGATATTCCTGTGACGGAAGGCGTGGCGGGGACAGACAGCAATGAGGATACCACTTATATCATAGATGATGATACTTCTTATTCTTATATTGAAGACGGACAGGAGAGTGAGGGGAATGTGGATTACCTTCCCAATGAACAGATTACGGAGACGGAATATCAGCCACGGGAGGTCAATGTGGATGAGATTAATAGCGAGTGCTATGTTTATGTGACGGCGGATTATGAAGGGAAGGTAAGGGAAAAATACCGGGACGAGATGGGATTTATTGACAGCGAGCTGAAGGCGGCGGCGGATCAGGTGATCATTTTAAGCCTGAACAGGGAAAGGCGGGAAGCGCTGTTTGATGCGCTGACCAGAAACAGAACGCCTTATGTGGGGGACAATGTCAAAACAGGCGCATTACTTGATGCGCTTCCCCTGCCGCCGACCCTGAACAGGACAGGAGGATTTTCTCTGCAGACGGTGGAAGAGCCATATTCTCTGCGCTTTGATTATGAGATGAGTACGGATACTATAACGAAAGAGGATCGGGATATGCTGTACTTTAATGCGGTAATGTTGTTTTATGCCATTGGGAATGTGGAGGAAATTGCGGTTGGGATTAACCGTCCGGCGGGCACAGAGCCTGCGGATATGATGGAGGTTTATTACAGAGAAGAGCTGGGGCAGGATATTCCGGCTCTCCTGAGCGCGGATTTTGAAAATGAAGTGGCTTTTCGGGAAAAGCTTTCAACATTGCATAGCGAAGTGGAAAGCTATTTGTCCTCTTACAATTTTTATAATTTTTAAAAAATATTAAGAATTATGTAACCCTTTTCTTAAGTTTCCCACTCTAATATATAGTTGTAGGATTGGCGGTTTTAGAGATTTTTTAAAGACTGTCGTATTACAATGGAAGTACCGTTACAAAAGAGGGGGATCATCATGGGACAGGCACAAAGAAGTGACAGACAAAATGATTTGCGGGAGGAACAGCGGACGGGGTATTCCGCGCAGCGGCGCAAAAAGCAGAGCAGTACGGGGAAAAAGGCGCAAAGCGCGCAGAGAAACAGTATCAGCGTGATATCGATGGAGAGTCCCCGGAGCAGAGAAAGAAATGAGTCAGGAAAGGGCCAGCGCCCGCGAAACGGTGCAGGGCGCGCATCAGGGCGCGGCGGAAGGGAAAACGCAGGGCGGCGTCATACAAACAGGGATTTGCAGGGTCTGGAGATGTGGGAGATTTCCAGGGAATCGGAGAACCCCCGGCTGATGCGGCTGGCTGACAAAGAGCAGGTTCGATCCACAAGACGGCGGCAGGATGCCGCCCGCAACAGACCCGCTCCGGCCAGACAGCCACAATCCAAACCCCGTCTGGCCAGCGCGGCCGGCCGTCGTAAGGCGAAGCGCCGGAAGGAGCTTTTGTGCAGAACCTTTATGCTTTTGGTGATTGCAGTATGTCTGGTGCTCATTTATCAGACGGCCGGTGCGGTATATCAGATGATGCATGACAAGGGAATGAGCAATGGCGGAGGAAAGGATAAGAGCAAGGGGATTGTAGAGGTAGTATCCGAGCAATTGGAGAAGAACAAGCTGAAACCGCCGGCAATCACGGAAGATTTTCTGGAGATTAACGATTATTCCAGACCGGGAACCGGCCTTGGGAAAGTGAAAAGTATTTTTGTGCATTATACGGCGAATCCGGGTACGACCGCGCAGCAGAACCGCAGTTATTTTGCCAATCTGGCCCAGACCCATGAAAGGTCGGCCAGCGCTCACTTTATCATTGGATATGACGGAGAGCTGATACAGTGTATTCCGCTTGAGGAACAGGCCTACGCGGTGGCGACAAGAAACGAGGATTCCATTTCCATTGAGTGCTGCTATCAGGATGAGGAGGGAAAATTCACACAGGAAACCTACGATAAGCTTGTACATACGCTGGCCTGGCTCATACAGGAGTATCATCTGTCCACTGATGATATTTTACGACATTATGACTGTGGCGGGAAGCTGTGCCCCATTTATTATGTGGAAAATGAGGACGCCTGGGATCAGCTTCTTGCGGATGTGGAAAATTATGAACCGGAGACAGAGCAGTAACGAAGGAACCGAAGAACGGGCAGCAGCGAAGGACTGGCGTTTGACACGCTGTTTTCGGGCGTGATATGATAAAACGTGAAGTTATTGACTTCACTGAGGGGAAAGCGGTTATGGAAAAAGCTTACAAACTGGAATTTGCAGGGGAGCAGACGGGAAGTCTGTATGTGACCAGCTGCGGCCTGTCCCGGACGGAACCGATGCACAGCTTCGGGCCGGCCTTAAAGCCTCATTATCTGATCCATTATATTTTGAGCGGCAGAGGGAAATTTTTGATTGGCGGAGAAGAATATCCGCTGGAAGCAGGTTACGGATTTTTGATTACGCCTGATGAACTGGCTTTTTATCAGGCTGACGAAGAAGAACCCTGGACTTATGTGTGGGTGGGATTCAACGGTACGCAGGCGGCGGAATATGTGGGCAGTATCGGTCTGTCTGTAAGACAGCCGATCTTTAAGTCGGACGCTTCACAGGAGCTTTATCGGATCGTAAAGGATATGATGGAACACAGCATATACGGACTTTCTCATGATTTGCGCCGTAACGGTCAGCTAGGCATCTTTTTGTCTGTTATAGCGGAGGGGAGCCGGGTGGAAAAGCGCAATGAGGATGACAGGGCCAATATTTATGTGCGCAAGGCGGTCTCATTTATCCAGAATAATTACTGCAACCCCATTAAAATAACAGATGTGGCCGACTATGTATGTATTAACAGGAGTTATCTTTACACCCTGTTTGAGAAATCAATGGGAATGTCGCCCCAGCAGTTTCTGACGACCTTCCGTATTACAAAGGCGACGGAGCTTTTGCAGATTACCTCCCTGCCCATAGAGAGCATCGCCCTGTCCTGCGGGTATCACGATCCGCTTGTATTTACGAAGGCATTTCGACAGATTAAACAGATGTCCCCAACAAACTTCCGCAAGGAAATGCAGAAGGGAGAGACCAGACGCAACAGAGAATACCTGCGGCAGGTAGAGGAATTTATCGGGCAGATCAACAGCCTTAATCAATAATTTAACATTTTGACAGGTATAGGTAACAAAGGACTATTTCAGGATAGCCCTTTGTTTTTTATAATGTTCATATAAGCAATGAGCAGTGAGCATATGGGAAACGAAAAAATGACGGCTTGCCGGCAATTTTTTTGGGTCGCATATGCATAAGGCGAATACCCGTGAGTTTGGGAAATCGAAGATTTTCCAAACGACACTGAGTAGACAGTTACGACGAATAACGGGGTTAAAAGAGAAGGAGAGCGAACATGAAAGAAACTGTATTAAAGAAATTTGAGGAGCTGTACGGTGGAGCTGGCGAAGCGAGGGTATACTTTGCGCCGGGACGGGTAAACATGATCGGCGAGCATACGGACTACAACGGCGGGCATGTATTTCCCTGCGCGCTGACAATCGGTACTTATGCGGCGGTAAAAAAGCGGACGGACAGAAAGCTTCGGTTTTATTCCATGAATTTTGAAAACATGGGCGTCACGGAAAGCAGTCTGGATGATCTGACGCCTTCCGATGCGGCGGGCTGGACGAATTATCCGAAGGGCGTTATGTGGGCTTTTGCCGAGCGCGGCATGAAGATGGACTGCGGGCTGGATATTGTGTTAAACGGCAATATTCCCAATGGATCGGGATTATCTTCCTCTGCATCTTTGGAGGTGCTGACGGGATTTTACCTTCGGGATCTTTTTGGATTTGATGTGACCAATGTGGATCTGGCGCTGATCGGTCAGTATTCGGAAAATAACTTTAACGGCATGAACTGCGGCATTATGGATCAGTTTGCTTCCGCCATGGGAAAGAAGGATAACGCGATCTTTCTGGATACGGCGGATCTTTCCTATCAGTATGCCCCTCTCGTGCTGGATGGCGCCAAGATCATTGTAACGAACAGTAAAGTAAAGCACTCCCTTGTAAATTCCGGCTACAACACAAGAAGAAAAGAGAGTGAACAGGCGTTGGCGGATTTGCAGAAAGTGGTTGATATAAAAAGCCTTGGCGATCTGACGGAGGAAGCGTTTGAGGAAAACAGGTCCGCCATTAAGGATGCGGTCTGCGCAAAGCGCGCAAAACATGCGGTTTATGAAAATCAGCGTACAATCCGTGCGGTGGAAGCCCTGAAAGCAAATAACCTTAGGGAGTTTGGCGAGCTGATGAATGCGTCTCATGTTTCCTTACGCGATGATTACGAGGTGTCCTGTGATGAAATTGACGTGCTTGTGGAAGAGGCATGGAAGGTGGACGGCGTAATCGGTTCCAGAATTACGGGAGGCGGTTTCGGCGGCTGTACGGTCAGTATTGTGAAAGACGAGGCGGTGGACACCTTTAAGGAGAAGGTCGGCGCGGCTTACAGGGAACGTGTCGGAAAAGAGGCGGATTTCTATGTGGTGGAGATCGGAGACGGCCCGGCTCGGCTTTAACGCCTGCGCCGGAGAAAATTTTGCAACGGGTTTCTAAATCTCACATGGAAGAAGCTCTGAAAACGAAGGCTTCTCTGTGTGACTATATCGGGGGAAAAGGAAAATGATTCAGGACAGCATCAAAAGACTGGTGGCATACGGACTGCTTACCGGGTTGATTGAAGAAGAGGACAGGATTTATACAACAAACAGGCTTCTGGAGCTGTTTGGGATTGATGAATTGCAGGATGGCGGCGAAGATACGGCGGTGACAGTGGAGGATTTGGAGGTCATTCTGAAAGATATGCTGGATTACGCCTGCGAGCAGGGATTTACGGAGGACAGCGTTGTTTACCGTGACCTTTTCGACACGAAGATCATGGGGCTTCTTACGCCGAGACCCAGCGAGGTGATCCGCGTATTTCGGGAGAAGTATGCGGCCGACCCGAAGGAAGCCACAGATTATTTCTATAAGCTGAGCCGGGATACGGATTACATCAGGCGGTATCGTATTGCGAGGGATCAGAAGTGGATCTCCCCGACCAGGTATGGGGATCTGGATATTACGATTAACCTTTCCAAGCCGGAGAAAGACCCGAAGGCCATTGCGGCGGCGAAAAACGCAAAACAGAGCGGTTATCCGAAATGCCTCCTTTGCAGGGAAAACGAAGGATACGCGGGAAGAGTGAATCATCCGGCGAGACAGAACCACAGAATTATTCCCGTCACCATAAACGGCAGTAATTGGGGATTCCAGTATTCGCCTTATGTTTATTACAACGAGCACTGTATTGTGTTTAATTCACAGCATATTCCGATGAAAATAGAGCACGATACATTCTGTAAGCTCTTTGACTTTGTAAAGCAGTTTCCGCATTATTTTGTGGGTTCTAACGCGGATTTGCCGATTGTGGGAGGTTCCATTTTAAGTCATGACCATTTTCAGGGAGGAAATTATGAATTTGCCATGGCGAAAGCGCCGGTGGAGCGCATCTTTACAGTTGAGGGCTTTACGGACGTAGAGGCCGGCGTGGTGAACTGGCCCATGTCCGTGATCCGTATTTCCCATGAGGATCCTGACAGGCTGATTGCGCTGGCTGACTTGATTCTGGAAAAATGGCGCGGCTACAGCGACGAGGCGGCGTTTATATTTGCGGAAACTGACGGTGAACCCCACAATACCATTACGCCGATTGCCAGAAAGCGGGGAGATAATTTTGAGCTTGATCTGGTACTGCGAAATAATATTACCACTGAGGAGCATCCGTTGGGCGTGTATCACCCGCATGCGAAGCTCCATCATATTAAAAAGGAAAACATCGGCCTGATTGAAGTTATGGGACTCGCTGTGCTTCCGGCCAGATTAAAGGGTGAGATGGAACGTCTTGCCGAGGCGATTGTGACAGGCGAGGATATCCGTAAGGATGAGGAGCTTGCCAAGCATGCCGATTGGGTGGAGGAATTTTTGCCGAATTATGAGCGTGTGAACCGAGATAATATTATGGAGATTCTTCATAAGGAGATTGGAAACGTATTTATGGAAGTGCTCGAGGATGCAGGCGTTTATAAGCGAGACGACGCAGGGCGGGCAGCCTTTGACAGGTTTCTTTCTATGCTTTAAAATGGAGGACAAAGGAAGGCAGGAAAAGAGGCGGGATTCTAGATAATCCCGCCTTTCATATAGAAGCGCTGTATAACGCATAGACCAGATGCGACACCAAGGGATACCAAAGGGGTTTTGACATGTTTGGCGCAGACGATCTGATTAGATGTGCGATTCCGACATGCTGCACAGAAAATTGTAAAAATCAACTTGCTGTTTTTGCGTCATTTTCTGGTAGATGGTAATAAGATGCTGGTATTTTTTGAGATTACACAGATTATCTGCCAGTAAGCAGTCTGCTGTCAGACGTTCTTCAGAAAGTAACAGAATGTAGTCTGTGGTGACGTGAAAGAAGCGCGATAGATCAATCAGAAGCAAAGCGTCAGGTGTGGCTGCGCCACATTCTATTTTGCTCAGACTTGCCTGATTAATACCCATTTTTTTTGCGAGGGCCTGCTGGGTCATTTTTTTTTCCAAGCGGAGTTCCTTAATCCTAGTCTTCATTCGTAATCCCTTTTTGTTATTGTAGTTTATTTTGTCTTTAAATTTATTCTAATTTTTAATAGGGATATTCTATAAAGCATAATTTCTCGAAAAACCGCGTTTACAGTTAATAATTGGCGGAAAAACTACAAGATATGGTAGAATTGTATCAGGGTAAACATAGATATGGGGAATTATGGGATTAGTTGATTTTATGTAAAAAACAGAGAAAAATTTCATGAAAGGTTAATTATGGCGGCGCAGCGTGTATGAAGGGAATGGAGAGAGAATGACGGATTCGTTTGTGTGTATTGATCTGGAGACGACGGGGCTTGATCCGAAGCGGGATAAGATCATAGAAATCGGAGCAGTCAAGGTGGAACAGGGAGAAGTTACGGGAGAATGGGAGATCTTTGTCAATCCGGAAAGGAAGCTTGGGGAGCGTATTGTGGAGCTTACAGGGATTCGGGATGAGCAGCTTGCAGGGGCCGGAAAAATTGCGGAGATTCTGCCCGGGCTTTTTGCTTTTTTAGGAGATTATGCACTTTTAGGACATGGTGTGCTGTTTGACTTTTCCTTTCTGAAAAAGGCGGCGGTAAACGAGAAGCTTGTCTTTGAGAGGCGGGGAATCGACACTTTAAGAATTGCCCGGAAGTATTTGAAGGATCTGGAGAGCCGCAGTCTGGCATCGTTATGCAAATATTACGGGATACCTCATAAGGCCCACAGGGCCCTGGAGGATGCCCGAGCCACAGTGGCGTTATATGGAAAGCTTGCGGAAGCGTTTCGTGAAAAGGAAGAGGCGGCAGGGGAGAAAAGCCTGTTTTGCCCAGCGCCGCTTCTGTATCAGGCGAAACGGGACACGCCCATTACGATTCCCCAAAAAGAGCAGTTATATAAATTGCTGGACAAGCATAAACTGGTAGTAGACTATGAGATCGAGAGTCTGACCCGCAGTGAGGCTAGTCGGAAGATTGACCGGATTCTTGCAGAATACGGACGATAGTTTTCTGCATGGCGGAATGCAGAGATTCCGCGACGGGATAGAGATCCCGTATTTTTTCGGGAGTGCCCTGTTCCTGATAAATTCTGCACAGCAGGCGGTAGGTCGCGCTGACGTCCGTACCTGTGGACACGGCAAATTCCAAAAGCTGACAAGCCTTGCCCGGATAACCATTGTCATATAGAGCCTGGGCCCATTGTTGAATTGTGCGGACAAGGAGCGTATAATTTTGGTCGTAGGAGGTCAAAAGGTCTATATTTGGCGCGCCATAGCGCAGCTTCAGCTCCGTGTTAGACAGGCCCGTAAAATTTACGATAGGCAAATCTTTCAGGGAAAGGACGATCTGCCGGTAATCCTCTACCTTGGAAACGTCGCTGAGAAGCTCCATGGGAAAAAGTTCCATGGGCAGCTTTATATAGGGAAGATCGTCCAGGGATTTACGCCTTGTACTGTTGGCGGCCCGCTCCCTTTGCCAGTAATCCTGCTCTGTGGAGGCGGCTGATTTTTTACTTTGGGAAGTGGCGATGGCAATCGCGGCGGCTAACGCCAGAGTGCTTGCAAAAATAAAGAAATTCATATATAATTCCCTTATGCCTTAGGTTGGCATTCCTTTTATTTTATTGTGGAGAAACTTGCAATATGGTTTGCAGAGGTATTATCATGAGATTTAACAGAAAAACGAAGAAAATCATTTCATCAATTATCATTATTATCGTCGTTTTGGCTATGGTCATTCCGATGCTTGCCTCTGCGCTGTATTCATTTTAGCACAGATTTTTCAGGCAGGCAATTTCAGACAGGGAAAAGTGGAGAGCAGTGTGATGACAATGAAAAAATTATCTGTGATGGTTTCGACGGCGCTTGCGGCGGCTGCGTTTTTTGTTATGCCGGCACAGGCGGAGGAAGGAAAAATTGAAGCGGGAATCTTTGTAAACGATATTGATTTATCCGGATTAACCCAGGACGAGGCCGCAAAGGAAATTGAAGCTTATGTCGCCGGTTTCGGCGACGCGCAGATCACGTTGCATGCGCCGGAAGAGGGAGAGATCATCGTGTCCGCCGCAGATCTGGGATTACAGTGGGGAAACCGCGAAATTCTGGACGAGGCTGTAAATTTTGGCCGGGATGGCGATGTTCTGCAATGCTACAAAGAGCTGAGGGATTTACAGTACCAAAATAAGGTTTATCAGGTCAGCTTTGATTTTGACAAGGATAAGATTCGTTCCGTGATTGAGGAGAATGCAGAGCAGTATGATCAGGAGGCTGTCAATGCGACTCTGCAAAAAACGGAGAACGGGTTTGAAGTTACGGAAGGGCAGTCCGGCCGCGTAGTGGATCGGGAGGGTACCACGGCGGCGGTGTATGATTATCTGTCAGAGGAATGGGACGGCAGCGCCTGCGATGTGGATATGGAAGTAGAGCTGAGCGAGCCGCAGGGCACGGCGGAGGATCTGGAAAAGGTAAAGGATGTGCTCGGCACGTTCACTACCAGCTATTCCACATCCGGAGGTTCAAGAAGCGCAAATGTAGCCAACGGCTGTAATCTGATAAACGGACGCACGATGTACCCGGGAGATGAATTTTCCGCCTATGAAGCGGTGGCGCCCTTTACGGAGGAGAACGGATACCATATGGCGGGCTCTTATCTGAACGGACAGGTGGTGGACAGTCTGGGCGGCGGTATCTGCCAGGTATCCACTACGCTTTACAATGCGGTGCTTAGGGCGGAGCTTGAGGTGACGGAGCGTTACAACCATTCCATGATTGTAACCTATGTGGATCCTTCGGCGGATGCGGCCATCGCGGAATCCTCAGGCAAGGATTTTAAATTTAAAAATAATCTGGATTATCCTATATATATAGAAGGATATACGACCCCTGACAAGCAGATCACATTTACAATCTATGGGGTGGAAACAAGAGACAGCAGCCGGGAAGTAGTTTACGAGAGCGAAGTGCTTGAGAAAACCGTGCCTGATACGGAAACGATCTATACGGACGCATCCCAGCCGGTGGGGTACTGTTCTGTACAGTCCGCTCATATAGGCTATAAGGCGAGGCTGTGGAAGGTTGTAAGGGAAAACGGCGAAGAGGTAAGCAGGGAACAGGTCAACAGCAGCAGCTATATGAAGGCGCCCAGAAGCGCAACGGTTGGCGTTGCGACCGAAGATCCGGGAGCTTACAATGCCATAATGGCGGCCGTGGCGTCGGGCAGTGTGGATCAGGTGAAGGCAGTAGCCGGCGCGTACCGCGGGGGAGATCCTGCGGCGATTCAGGCGGCGTCAGACGCGGCAATACAGGCGGCAGCAGACGCAGCAGCGGCACAGGCGGCGGCGGACGCGGCGGCAGCACAGGCGACAGCGCAGCCGGCGGAAGGCCAGCCGCAGCCGGAAGGGGCTCCGGCACAGCCTGAGACACCGCCACCGGCACCGGCAGAGTAATCCTATAAAAAGTAAGGCATAAGGCATGAGACAGGAAAAACGATCCGATGAGATAAAAAACCGAAGAAAAGAATCGGGAAATGGCGCAGGGCTGGGGAGAGACTGCGCCGTTTTATGCGCTGAGCTGAAGACGGCAGGCCCGGATCAGGATATTGTGCTGAGCAAGTGGATTGCCCTGGAGGGAACGGCCCGGCTTGCGAAGCGGCATTATGAAAAGCTGCGGGAGAGGTTTCCGCGCAGGATACTTGATGAAGCGGCGGCCTTCGATCGGTATCTGCCGGTGGAGCCGGAGGCCGCTACCGCCATGAAGTCCGGCGTTTGCGGCATGCATGGCATCTTTCACGGGGGAATTTTTGCAGGGCTGTGGGAGATGGCGCAGGAAGCCGGCGTCGGACTGGAAGCGGATTTAAGAAAGATACCTGTCAGGCAGGAAACCATAGAGATCTGTGAGGTTTTGGGGGAGAATCCTTATGAACTTCCGTCAGGCGGATGCCTGATCATGACAGCCGGGAACGGTAACGCCCTCGTGGCGGCGCTGGAACGGGAAGGGATTCCCGCCGTAATGATCGGCCGTACAACAAAGGGTAACGACAGAGTGCTTTACAATAAAGGACATAAGCGTTATCTGGATAAACCGAGAACAGATCGGAACTATAAGGAAATGGAGGAGAAAACGGGATGAGAGAAGAATTATTGGCAGTCATAGAAAGGAACAGCCGCATTGATCTGAAAGAGCTTGCGGTGATATTGGGCGTGGAAGAGATTGATGTGGTGAATGAGCTGCAGACTTTGGAGGAGGAAGGAATTGTCTGCGGGTATCATACCATGATCGACTGGGAAAAAACTTCCATTGAGAAGGTGTCCGCACTGATTGAGGTGCGTGTGACGCCCCAGAGAGGGCAGGGCTTTGATAACATTGCAGAGCGGATTTATAAATATCCGGAGGTAACTTCCGTGTATTTGATTTCTGGCGGCTTTGACCTTCTGGTTACGCTGGAAGGGAAATCCTTAAAGGAGATTTCGGGCTTTGTCTCCGACAAGCTTTCCACTTTGGATTCTGTACTCAGTACGGCTACCCACTTTATTCTGAAAAAATACAAGGATCACGGTACGGTACTGACGAGAAAGTATGAAGATAAAAGAGAGAAGGTGTCGCCGTGAATGATAAATTATCAAAACAGGCGGTGGGCTTGAAGCCTTCCGGTATTCGAAAGTTTTTTGATATTGTAAGCGAGATGGAGGACGCGCTTTCTCTCGGCGTTGGAGAGCCTGATTTTGACACGCCCTGGCATATCAGGGACGAGGGTATCTATTCGCTCGAAAAGGGACGTACCTTTTATACTTCCAACAGCGGTCTGATGGAGCTGCGTCAGGAGATCTGTAATTACATAGAAAGGAAACAGGGCGTTACCTATGATCCAAAGCACGAGGTACTTATAACGGTAGGCGGTTCCGAGGCAATTGATATTGGTCTGCGCGCCGTAATCAATCCGGGGGATGAAGTGCTGATTCCCCAGCCCTGCTTTGTGTCCTATGAGCCCTGTGCAATTATGGCGGGCGGCGTGCCGGTAATCATCGAGTTAAAGGCGGAAAATGAGTTTCGCCTGACAGCGAAAGAGCTGGAGGACGCTATCACGGACAGGACGAAGATCCTGATTCTCCCTTTTCCGAATAATCCCACCGGGGCCATTATGGAGCGGAAGGATCTGGAGGAAATTGCGGAAGTGATTCGCAAACATGACATACTTGTCATGTCTGATGAGATATACGCGGAGCTGACTTATAAGGAAAAGCATGTGTCCATCATCGAGATAGAAGGAATGCGGGAGAGGACGATTTTGATTAACGGATTCTCCAAGGCCTATGCCATGACCGGATGGAGGCTGGGATATGCCTGCGGCCCGCAGGATATTCTTGAGCAGATGGTAAAGCTCCATCAGTTTGCGATTATGTGCGCGCCTACCACAAGCCAGTATGCGGCGGTAGAGGCTCTGCGAAACGGCGACGAGGATGTGGCCGAAATGCGGACGGCATATAATCAGAGAAGGCGGTTTCTGATTCATGCTTTTCGGGAAATGGGGCTGGAGTGTTTTGAGCCCTTTGGCGCTTTCTATGTGTTCCCCTGTATTAAGGAGTTTGGCATGACCAGCGAGGAATTTGCGGAACGGTTTTTGGAGGAGGAGAAGGTGGCTGTGGTGCCGGGAACGGCGTTTGGCGACTGCGGTGAGGGATATCTTCGAATCTCTTATGCGTATTCCCTTGATAACCTGAAACTGGCTATCGGTAAGCTGGCGGATTTTGTCAAAAGACTGCGGCAGTGCGAGGAGAAACGCTGATATTCTCTGGCACTGATGGAGGTAGGGATGCACATTATTTTACATCAGCCGGAGATTCCGGCAAATACGGGAAATATTGGTCGTACCTGTGTGGCAACAGGTACGACTCTCCATTTAATCGAGCCCCTGGGTTTTCATCTGGATGAAAAATCCATTAAGAGGGCGGGTATGGACTACTGGGAAAGGCTGGATGTTACCAGATATATAAATTTTGAGGAATTTCGGGAAAGGCATCCGAATGCAAAAATCTGGTATGCCACAACAAAGGCAAAACGTCTCTATACGGAGGCTGTTTTCGGAAAAGATGATTTTATCATGTTTGGTAAGGAGAGCGCCGGGATTCCGGAGGAGCTTCTGGTGGAGCATGAGGAGACCTGTATCAGGATTCCCATGCTTGATGAGATACGGTCGTTAAATCTTTCCAATGCGGCGGCCATCGTACTGTATGAGGCTCTACGACAGAACGATTTTGCAGGGATGCAGAGGGCGGGGGAGCTGCACCGGCTCAGCTGGCACGAGCACGGCTGATGTGGGAGCGGGAAATGCGGGAAAACAGGATCAGCGGATGCTAACGCCCGCTTAATCATCGTCTTCCACATCCGACTTTTGCAGGGAGAAAATAAACTCCGTCCCCACCCCTTCGGTACTTATTACATTGATGTTTTCACCGTGGGCCTGAATGATTTCTTTGGTGATGGACAGGCCAAGACCTGTGCCCTTTTTATCTTTTCCGCGGGAAAGATCCGACTTGTAGAAACGGTCCCAGATCAGTTTCAGGTCGTCTTTGGGGATGCCGATGCCGCTGTCCTTCACGCTCACAAAAACTTTATTGTGCTTCTCTGTCGTCTCGATTTTAATCAGGGAATCGTGATGACTGAATTTAATGGCGTTGTCCAGCAGATTGTAAAGCACCTGCTGAATCTTATCCATGTCTGCGATTACATACATTTCGTCTCCCGTGAGAACCAGTTCGATGCCGATGGTTTTCTGACGGCAGGTGCCTTCAAAGGAGGCGGCTACGTTACGGATTACGGCGTTAATTTCAAAATCCGTTTTATTCAGCATAATTCCCTTGGTATTCAGATTATTAAGAGTAAGGAGACTGTTGGTCAGTTTGGTCAGCCGGCTGGTTTCGTTTAAAACAATATTCAGGTATTTTTCATAGTCGTCCGGGGGAATCGTGCCGTCCAGCATGGCTTTCAGATAACCCTCAATGGAAGTCAGGGGAGAACGGAAATCGTGGGAGACATTGGCCACGAATTTTTTCTGGTCGTCCTCCGAGCGGGCAATTTCACTCGCCATATAAGAGAGTGTGGCGGCCAGATAGCCCATCTCATCTTCGCTTTCCACGTTAAACTCATAGTGCATGTTGCCGCTGGCATACTGCTCTGTCGCCTCCGTAATTTTGCGCAGAGGGATATAGACCATCTCCGTGAAAAAAATCAGGATGATCAGGGAAAGTAAAAAAAGGATAATCAGCATAATGTAGGAAATGTTTAAAAGCTGATTTGTACGGGCCTGGATGCTTCCCAGGGAAGCGTGGATTACCACATAGCCTTTTACTTTATAATTGGAGGTGATGGGGGCAAGTACGCTTAACATTTCCTCGTCGAAGGCCTGAAAAAAATTGCCGATGGTGTAATAGGAACCGGCTGTGACGGTGGGATCAAAATTTTCCACCATGATTTCGGTTTCCACATTTACGGGGGAAGAGGAATCCAGAATCATTCTTCCCGAGGGATTGATGATCCAGATGGTAGCGTTCAGGTAAGTGTCCAGAGCGTCCAGCTGGGTCTTTACTGCCTCCAGGGACGCTTCCGTATTGTAGAGGTCGGTGGCGTAGGTGTTTGCAATAAGGGTTGCCTCCCTGTAAAGGGAATCCGCCGTTTCCTTTGTAAGATGATTGAGGGTCATGTCTGAAACGAAGGTAGCCACCACCACAAAACCGAACAGGGCAAAGATAATGTAGGCGAGTATTAATTTGAGGTAAAGCGTTTTTCTCATACAGAATACTTCTTTCTTTACATGTTTTATACGGTTATATCTTGGTTTCGAATTTGTAGCCTACGCCCCAGATTGTTGCAATCCGCCAGCTTTCATGGTCGTTGATTTTTTCACGAAGCCGCTTGACATGAACGTCTACGGTGCGGCTGTCACCTATATATTCATAGCCCCAGATCTGATCAAGAAGCTGTTCTCTGGAAAAGACGTGGTTGGGCGAGGAAGCCAGAAAATAGAGAAGCTCCAGCTCTTTAGGAGGCATTTCCACAGTTTTTCCCATATAAATAACAGAGTAGTTCGTCTGGTTAATGATAAGATCAGGGTATTCCACGCTTTTGACATCAGAGTTTTTCGGTTCCGCAACGGCCGGTTTGTACCGGCGCAGGACTGCTTTCACACGGGCTACCAGCTCTTTTGAATCAAAGGGCTTTTCCATGTAGTCGTCGGCGCCAAGTTCCAGACCGAGCACTTTGTCGAAAACTTCGCCCTTGGCGGACAGCATGATGATGGGCAGGGTGGATTTGGAGCGCACCTCGCGGCAGACCTGATAGCCGTCGATTCCCGGAAGCATCAGATCAAGGAGCATCAGATTCGGTTCAAAGCTGTCCACTGCCGACAGGGCAGATTCTCCGTCGTTTACAATCATCGTTTCAAAGCATTCCTTTGTCAGATAAAGGGAAATCAGCTCCGCAATATTGTTGTCGTCGTCTACAATCAGTATTTTCTGTTTATTTACCATGATATCCTCCTATTTAAACTCTGCAATGGTAACGCCCGCGTCGCCTTCGCCAAATTCGCCAAGCCGGAAGCTTTTGACGGTTTTGCTTTTGCGCAGGTAATTGTGAACGGCCTTGCGCAATGCGCCCGTTCCTTTGCCGTGTACGATGCGGACGCTTGGAAGGTGAGCCATATAAGCGTCGTCCAGATATTTGTCCAGTTCGGAAAGGGCCTCGTCCACCGTTTTGCCCAGAAGATTTATTTCTGTGGAGACGGAATAAGACTTGGACATTTTAAGCCTGCCGGAGGAGCTTCTCTGCATTTTGGCAGTGTTTACCGTTTCTTCTTCCAGTAAAACCAGATCGCTTAAGGAAACCTGGGAGCGGATAATGCCGCATTGTACAAAAAGCTTACCGTTTTTGTCGGGAAGGGAGCTGACGGTTCCCTTAAGTCCCATGGAAACAACCTTTACGCTGTCACCCAGCCGGATCTGATTCGGCTTTAACGTTTTGTGGGCAGGAGCGGTTGTTTTGAGTGAAAGCTTTTCATTCTTTTCAGAAATTTTTTCGCTCACTTTGCGGCGGGATTTTTCCAGATCCTTTATGGAGGAATTTCCGGCCTTCTGGAAGGTACGGATGGTTTCGTCCGCCAGTTCCTTTGCGTTTTGCAGAATTTCCCGGGCTTCCTCGTTGGCTTCCCTTATGATGCGGTCGCGGGACTGGTCAATCTTTTCCTGCTTGGATTCCAGACGTTCCTTCAGCGCCTGTATTTCTCTTTTATAGGTTTCGATTTCAGCCTGTTCCTTCTCAATGGTAAGGCGGCTGTTTTCCAGATTTGCAAGCAGATCCTCGAAGCTTTCCTTATCCTGTGTAATGTGTCTTTTGGCATCCTCGATGATATGATCCGGCAGGCCCAGCCTTGCGGAAATGGCGAAGGCGTTGCTCTTGCCGGGTATGCCGATGAGCAGGCGGTAAGTGGGCCGGAGAGTCTCCACGTCAAATTCGCAGCAGGCGTTTTCCACAAAAGGCGTGGAGAGGGCGTAGACCTTTAATTCGCTGTAGTGCGTGGTGGCCATGGTGCGCACGCCACGGCAGTGCAAATGATCCAGAACGGAAATAGCCAGCGCGGCGCCCTCGGTAGGATCGGTGCCGGCGCCCAGCTCGTCAAAAAGACAGAGACTGTCTTCGTCCGCGTTTTGTAAAATGGATACAATGCTTGTCATATGGGACGAAAAGGTGGAAAGGCTCTGCTCGATACTCTGTTCATCGCCGATATCCGCATAAACTTCCCGAAAAATGGAAAGCCGGGAGCGGTCCATGGCGGGAATATGCAGACCCGCCTGCCCCATCAGAGACAAAAGCCCCACAGTTTTTAAGGCAACGGTTTTACCGCCGGTATTGGGGCCTGTGACAATGAGCAGATCAAAATCAATGCCAAGCAGAATATCTACGGGCACCACTTTTTTCGCATCTATCAGGGGATGCCGGCCCTTGCGGATATGAATTTGACGCTCCGTGTTAAACAGCGGCATGGTGGCGTTCTGCTCCATGGCAAGGGAAGCCTTGGCAAAGACAAAGTCAAGGTGAGTCATGGCTTCCTGATTTGCGGCAAGTTCCCGGGTATAAGCCGCTGTCTGTGCGCTTAAGGAGGCAAGCACAGCTTCGATCTCTTCTTTTTCACGGATAGATAATTCTTTCAGCTCATTGTTCAGATTGACCACCGCCGCAGGCTCGATGAAAAAGGTAGAACCCGTGGAAGACTGGTCATGAATCATACCGGGCACCTGACTTTTGTATTCCGCCTTTACAGGTATGCAGTAGCGGTTATCGCGCATGGTAACGACGGCGTCCTGCAAATAGGTGCGCAGGGAGCCGTTTATCATGGAATTCAGCTGGGAATGAATCCGGTCGTTGGTGATAGCCATGCTGCGCCGGACATGTTTCAGGGCAGGGCTTGCATCGTCGGCAATCTCCTCCTCGGAGAGGATACAGCGGTTAATCTCGTTTGCAACGGGCGTAAGCGGTTCCAGAGCGTCAAACCAGACGTCGAGAGAATCGCCGGGAATATCGTCCCGCTCTCTGCGGCCATAAGCCTTGATACGGTTTACGTTTTCCAGAAAGGAGGCGATGCGTAGAAGCTCTGCAATGGAAAGGACGCTTCCAACTTCCAGAGATTTTAAACTCATGCCCAGATCCTTATTGCTGCCAAAAGAAGTGGAGCCTTTGGCAAAAAGACGGCCAAGAGCGTCCCCGGTCTGGGTCTGCGCCTGACGGATTTTTTCAGGATCGGTCATGGGAAGCAGGGCGGCCGCCAGCCTTTTACCCGGCTCCGAGGTTGCCTTCTGTGTCAGCTGATCTATAATTTTGTGATATTCCAAAACGCGTAATACTTTTTCATTCATAATGGTTAAATAATCCTTTTCCAGTTTAGGAGAGGAATATTCCTTTCCTGTATAAAATCACATTTATCTTATCATAAATGAGACTTGATTACTATGAAAGATTTTACTTGAAAATCTGTGTGTGAATGGGATTTACAAAAAAGGACAGGCGTTCTATACTGAAATTAAAATATATGCTATAATGATATCTAACAAAAGAAAAGAGGAGGGATAAATAATGAGAAAAAGGATAATTGCAATGGTGCTTTCGGTGACGATGGTATTTTCACTGGCAGCATGCGGCGGCTCAGATGCGCAGCCGTCCGGGGATGCGGCGCAAACGGATGAAGCGGCCGCACCTGCTGAATCGGAGGGCGCCGATGAGGCGGCAGGAGCTTCTGAGGGGGCCAGTTCTGACATGAACATTGCCATGATTACCGACTCGGGCGATATCACGGACCAGAGCTTTAATCAGACAACCTATGAAGCCTGCAAGGCATGGGCGGAGAGCAACGGCGCGCAGTTTACCTATTACAAGCCTGACAGCGATTCCGACGAGGCAAGAAATGCCAGCGTGGATCAGGCGGTAGCGGGCGGCGCCAATGTGATCGTAATGCCGGGTTACATGTTTGCGGCGGCTATTGTTGCACAGTCCGGCTTATATCCGGATGTTAAATTCGTTGCATTGGACGTAGGCGCCGGCGATATCTGCGAGAAGGGCGTAGGAGAGGGTTATGATTACAACCCTGATAACTGGAATGTGGCTGATTACTACAACACAGATAACGTATACAGCTGCACTTATCAGGAGGAGATTTCCGGATATATGGCAGGCTATGCGGCGGTAAAGCTCGGATACAGGCATCTCGGATTCCTTGGCGGCATGTCCGTACCTGCTGTTACCCGGTTTGGTTATGGATATGTACAGGGCGCGAACGATGCGGCGAAAGAGCTTGGCATTACAGGCGAGGTGGAAATTGAGTATGTCTGCGGCGGACAGTTCTATGGCGATGCCGATATTACGGCGGCGATGGATACATGGTACGGAACAAAGGGTGTGGAAATTGTATTTGCATGCGGCGGCGGCATTTATACTTCCGCGGCTGAGGCGGCAGTGAAGACAGATGGCAAGGTGATTGGCGTTGACTCCGATCAGGCGCCGGTTATCGACCAGATGAAGGAGGGACTGACGGTTACATCCGCCATGAAGGGACTTTCCGCAACGGTTAATACGGCGCTCGATGGCATCAGGGACGGAAAGTGGAGCGAATTTGCAGGAAAGATAGACAACCTTGGCATGGTTTCCGAGAACCCGGAGGAAAACTTCGTACAGCTTCCTATGGAAAGCACACAATGGGGCGACGGATTTACGCAGGATGATTACAAAGCGCTTGTGAAGGAAATTTACAGCGGAAACGTAAAGATTTCGAATGATATCTCGGCTATGCCGTCAACCGATGTTAAAGTGACTGATTACGGCAGTATCAAATAACAAACAGTTATGGAAATGGAGGGAGCGGTTTTGCATTTGCAAGATGCTCCCTCCTGTTTTTTGGGAGGAGGTAGTTGAAGGATGGACGCGTATGCAATTGAGATGCTGAACATCACGAAAAAATTTCCGGGGATCATAGCGAACGACAACATTACACTTCAACTGAAAAAAGGGGAGATTCACGCCCTTCTGGGGGAGAACGGAGCGGGGAAATCCACACTGATGAGCGTGCTTTTCGGATTGTACCAGCCGGAGGAAGGCGAAATTCGCAAGGATGGGAAGAAGGTTATCATCAATAATCCCAATGACGCCAACGATCTGGGAATCGGAATGGTGCACCAGCATTTCAAACTGGTGGAGTGCTTCAGTGTTCTTGACAATATCATTCTCGGCGTGGAGACAACCAAAGGGGGGATTTTAAAAAAGGATGAGGCGAAGAAAAAAGTAATGGAATTGTCCGAGAAATACGGGCTTTTGGTTGATCCGGACGCACTGATTGAGGATATTACAGTTGGTATGCAGCAAAGGACGGAGATTCTAAAGATGTTGTACCGCGATAACGAAATCCTCATTTTTGACGAACCTACGGCGGTGCTGACACCCCAGGAAATTCAGGAACTTATGTCAATTATGAAAAATCTGGCGGCGGAGGGCAAGAGCATTCTTTTTATAACCCATAAGCTGGCGGAGATCATGCAGGTGGCGGATCGGTGCAGTGTGCTGAGAAAAGGGAAGTACATAGGAACTGTGGATATTAAAGACACCACCCCTGAGAAGCTGTCCGCAATGATGGTGGGACGGGATGTTAATTTTGTCGTAGAGAAAAAGCCTGCCGATCTGGGAGAAGTGGTTCTGGATATCAGGAATATGACCGTGGCGTCGAAGCGGCATAAGAATAATGCCGTAAACAATGTGTCGTTCCAGGTGCGCAGGGGAGAAATTGTCTGTATCGCCGGAATTGACGGCAACGGGCAGACAGAGTTTGTTTACGGCCTTTCAGGGCTGGAACCGTTAAAGGGCGGCAGTATTACCATGAACGGAAAGGACATTACCCATGCGTCCATCAGAGAACGGCTGACTTCGGGCATGAGCCATATTCCGGAGGACAGACACAAGCATGGGCTGGTGCTTGATTATTCTCTTGAGGATAATATTGTTTTGCAGCGATATTTTGAGCCCCGGTTTACGAATAAAGCCGGATTTTTGAAACGCAGGGAGATCAGAGAGTATGCCGATAAGCTGATTGAGCAGTACGACATCCGTTCCGGGCAGGGACCTGTCACAAAGGCTCGTTCCATGTCCGGCGGCAATCAGCAGAAGGCAATCGTTGCCCGCGAAATTGATAAGAATCCGGAGCTTCTGATTGCGGTGCAGCCCACGAGAGGGCTGGACGTGGGCGCCATTGAATACATTCATAAACAGCTTGTGGCACAGAGGGATGCGGGAAAAGGCGTCCTGTTGGTCAGTCTGGAGCTGGATGAGGTTATGAATGTATCGGATCGCATTCTTGTTATGTACGAGGGTGAGATTGTAGGAGAATTTGATCCCAAGGAAGTTACGGTGGAGGAGCTTGGCCTTTATATGGCTGGTTCCGGAAGAAAGGAGGCGGGCGGACATGCGTCATGATTCCGATAAGAAGGAGAGCATTTTAAGAAACAGCGGCGTTCAGACGATTTTGGCATCGCTTCTTTGCATCATCCTCGGTCTGCTGGTAGGTTATGTGGTTTTGCTGATCATCAATCCTGGCGGCGCGGGAAAGGCAATCCTTGCGATTATCAAAAATTTTCTCTATTATCCCAGCGCGGCGGCGGCAAAAAAGTATTTTGGCACTACGCTGGTAAAAGCGTCGGCCCTTCTGATGTGTTCTCTGTCCGTGCTGTTTGCTTATAAGGTGGGGCTCTTTAATATCGGCGCGGCGGGCCAGTATGTGGTTGGCGTGGGCGCCTGTCTGTATCTTGCGCTTGCATGCGGTATGCCCTGGTATGTATGTCTGATCGCGGCGGTTCTGGTTGCGGCAGCGGCAGGGGGACTTTCCGGGGCGCTCAAGGCGTACTTTAATGTAAATGAGGTTATCTCCTGTATTATGCTGAACTGGATCGGACTGTACTGTGTCAACATGCTGCTGTCACAGGTGAAAGAGCAGTCCACTCCCTACACGAAATCCCTGTCCAGCACGAATAAAAACGCGCTGCTTCCGAATGTGGGGTTGGACGGGCTGTTTTCCAACAATGAATTTGTAACGCTCGGGCTCCTGCTCAGTGTGGTCATGGCGGTGCTTGTTTGGGTTGTGCTGGAGAAGACCAGATTCGGATACGAGCTGAAAGCCACGGGCATGAATAAGCAGGCGGCGAAATACTGCGGTATGCGTGAGAAGAGAAATATTATTCTGACGATGATGATTGCCGGCGGACTGGCCGGTTTTGGCGCGGGTATTTTTTACCTGACGGGAATCGAGCAGTGGATGGTTCAGCAGACATCGGTTCCGGCTATGGGATTTAATGGAATTGCGGCGGCGTTCCTCGGCGGACTGAATCCTGTCGGCACTATTTTTTCGTCGTACTTTATACAACATATAACGAGCGGCGGCACTTATGTGGATAAAACCATGTACTGCACGCAGATATCCGACCTGATTTCTGCGTTTATCATTTATCTGTGCGGTTTCGTGCTTTTCTTCAAATTGTGGTTGAACAGATTTCTTGATAAACGGGAAGAAAGAGAGATCAGAACGGAACAGAAGGGAGGGGAAGCATAATGTTATTATTAATTCAGTATACGCTGATATTTGCTTCTGTCCTTGTGCTCGTGGCACTCGGCGGATGCTTTTCGGAGCATAGCGGTGTGATCAATATCGGTCTGGAAGGAATCATGGTAATCGGTGCGCTGGGCGGCGCGCTCATGATGAAATATATCCCCGAAGGCATGGCGGCGCCGCTTACCATTTTGCTGGTTATTCTGGCAAGCGTGCTGCTGGGTATGCTTTTCTCCCTGCTGCTTGGCGTTGCGGCGATTCAGTTTAAGGCGGATCAGACACTTGTGGGCACGGCGCTGAATCTTCTCGGCCCGGCGGCGGCAGTGGTTCTGGTGAGAGCCATTAACACGGCGGAGAGCGTGGATAATGTTTCCTCCACCGTAGCCTATGGCGCGGCCAAAAGATCGTTTATTGTCAATATAGGGAGGTTTGAGTTTAACTGGTTTATGCTGGTGGCCCTGCTTGTGCTGGTGGCATCCTATATTGTGCTTTATAAAACGAAGTTTGGGCTCAGGCTTTGCGCCTGTGGTGAGCATCCGCAGGCGGCGGATTCGGTCGGAATAAATGTGTATAAAATGCGTTATGCAGGCGTTCTTATTTCCGGCGCGCTGGGCGGCCTGGGCGGTCTTGTATATATTACGGCAGGCGTTAGCGAGTGGAAGTTTGAAAACGGCGTAGCGGGCTTTGGATTCCTTGCGCTGGCAGTTATGATTTTTGGACAGTGGAGACCGATAAATATCGGCCTTGCAGCGATTCTGTTCGGATTATTCCGGGCTCTGTCCAATGTATATACGGGGTTTGACGCGCTGGTGGCGCTTAAACTGCCAAGCACAATTTACAACATGCTCCCCTATATCATTTCGCTGATAGTGCTTATATTTGTTTCAGGGAAATCCCGGGCGCCGAAGGCGGAGGGTATTCCCTACGATAAGGGCGCGCGCTGAGAAAATGTTCCGTCAGGACATTGTCTGTTCCACATTGTGAAAGTTGGTGTAAAAAAGTTTCTGGAAGGAGATTGCTATGAAAAACTATTCAGAAGATGCCAGCAGGCAGTATCATATTCAGGTAGCGAAGGGTGAAGTGGGCCGTTATGTGATCATGCCCGGAGACCCGAAGCGGTGCGTAAAGATAGCGCAGTATTTTGATAATCCGGTTTTAATTGCGGATAATAGAGAGTATATTACTTACACAGGGACGCTGGACGGCGTAAAGGTAAGCGTTACGTCTACGGGAATAGGCGGCCCGTCCGCCTCGATTGCGATGGAAGAGCTGTACCGGTGCGGTGCGGATACCTTTATTCGGATCGGAACCTGCGGCGGTATGCAGACAGAAGTGAAAAGCGGCGACGTAGTAATTGCAACGGGTGCCATTCGTATGGAAGGGACAAGCAGAGAGTACGCGCCCATTGAGTTTCCGGCAGTGGCGGATCTTGCGGTGACGAATGCGCTTGTCAAAGCTGCCGGGGAAAAGGGTTATCCTTTCCACACGGGCGTAGTACAGTGTAAGGATTCGTTTTACGGACAGCACGAGCCGGAGGTAAAGCCTGTGAGCTATGAACTGCTCAATAAGTGGGAAGCATGGAAACGGCTGGGATGCCTTGCATCCGAAATGGAATCGGCGGCGATGTTCGTCGTGGCCAGCGCGCTTCGTGTAAGAACAGGTTCCTGTTTTCTTGTAGTGGCGAATCAGGAGCGGGAGAAGCTTGGCTTGGAAAATCCGGTGGTGCACGATACGGACATGGCCATTCAGGTGGCCGTCGAGGCAATCCGTGAACTGATCAGGAAGGATGCGGATCGTGTGGGCTGACAGTGACAGAATGAAACGGGAAAATGCGCTTGCCGAAATGGAGGAAAGAGAAAATGGATAAAAATGAAATTTTAAGACATGTGGATCATACTCTGCTGTTACAGCCGTCGACCTGGGAGGAGATCCGTCACATCTGTGATGACGCTATTAAATACCAGACGGCGTCAGTCTGCATTCCGCCCTGCTATGTGAAGCAGGCCCATGAATATATGGGTGATAGGATGGCAGTCTGCACGGTGATCGGTTTTCCAAACGGAAACATGACTACGGCCGCCAAGGAATTTGAGACAAAGGACGCCATTGCAAACGGCGCGTCTGAAATTGATATGGTGATCAATATCGGATGGGTAAAAGACAAAAAATATGACTGGGTGGAAGAGGAAATCCGTACGCTGAAGGCGGCGTGCGGCGATAGAATTTTGAAGGTTATCATCGAAACCTGTCTGCTTACGGAAGAAGAGAAGATTAAAATGTGCCAGATCGTGACCGGGGCAGGGGCGGATTACATTAAGACATCTACCGGGTTTTCCACCGGTGGGGCTACTTTTGACGATGTGGAGCTGTTTGCGAAACATGTGGGGCCGAAGGTCAGGATTAAGGCGGCGGGCGGCATTTCTTCCATGGCCGATGCAGAGAAATTTCTCTCTCTGGGAGCTGACCGCCTCGGAACCAGCAGGATTGTGAAGATCATTAAGAACGAGGAATCCATGGGGTATTAAATTTTTACAAAAGCGGAGGGAACGATGGACAGGGAATTAGTTCAGAAAATGATTAACCTGGCGACAGAACAGCTAAAGTATTCTTACACGCCCTACTCGCACTTTAAGGTGGGCGCCGCGCTTCTTGCAAAAGAGGGAAAATTATATACGGGCTGTAATATAGAAAACGCGGCATATACGCCTACAAACTGTGCGGAGCGGACGGCGTTTTTTAAAGCGGTCAGCGAGGGCGAACGGGAATTTCAGGCAATTTGCGTAGTGGGCGGCAAAGACGGCGTGCTGACGGAATATGCCGCGCCCTGCGGCGTATGCAGACAGGTTATGATGGAGTTTTGTAATCCGGAGACCTTTCAGATTATTCTGGCCACAAGTGAAGAGCAGTATGAAATTTTTACGCTAAAGGAACTGCTTCCTCTTGGATTTGGCCCGGATAATCTGGCGTAGGAGAAAGGAATGAATGACAATATGGAGAAATATAAGAGAATATTTTTGATTGTTCTGGATTCTCTTGGAATTGGCGCCATGCCGGATTCCGAAAGATTCGGAGACAGGGGTGTGGATACGCTTGGACATATTCTGGAGCAGATGGGAACCCTTGCGATTCCCAATCTGAAAAAACTGGGACTGCTAAACCTGCATTGTGCCGGAGATATGAAGGGGGAGGAAAATCCTCTTGGCCGGTACATGCGCCTTGGCGAAACCAGTAACGGCAAGGATACCATGACCGGACACTGGGAAATGATGGGAATTAATACCACAAAGCCTTTTCTGACCTTTACGGATACGGGTTTTCCGCCGGAATTAATTGCAGAGCTGGAAAAACGCTGCGGTAAAAGGGTGATCGGGAATAAAAGCGCCAGCGGCACGGAGATTATCGAAGAGCTGGGAGAAGAGGAGATCAACACCGGCGCGATGATTGTTTATACCTCGGCGGATTCCGTATTGCAGATTTGCGGTCATGAAGAGACTTTTGATTTGGAGAATCTGTACCGCTGCTGTGAAATTGCGCGGGAAATTACAATGAAGGATGAGTGGAGAGTTGGCCGTGTTATTGCAAGGCCCTATGTGGGAAAGAAAAAGGGCGAGTTTAAACGAACAAGCAATCGGCATGATTACGCTTTGAAGCCGCCCATTCCGACAGTGTTAAACGCTTTGAAGGACGGCGGACTGGATGTGATTGGCGTGGGTAAAATCAATGATATTTTCTGTGGCGAGGGGATCACAAGAACCTGTCATTCAGACAGTTCCGTTCATGGAATGGAGCAGACCATTGCAATCTGTAAAGAAGATTTTCACGGACTCTGTTTTGTCAATCTGGTGGATTTTGACGCATTATGGGGACACCGCAGAAATGTGGAAGGTTACGGACGGGAAATTGAAAAATTTGATAAAAATCTTGGCGTTTTGCTGGAGGAACTGCGTGACGACGATCTTCTGATTCTGACAGCGGATCACGGAAACGATCCAACCTACAGCGGCACCGACCATACGAGAGAATATGTGCCCTTTGTGGCTTATTCGAAAAGAATGGATAAGGGCGGCGCACTGGAAAACAGGGATACCTTTGCTGTAATAGGCGCTTCCGTTGTACAGAATTTTGGTGTGGATATGCCGGAAGGCACCATAGGGGAGTCCGTGTTAAACGAATTGAGCTGAAAAGGTACGAAAGATGGGACGGTGAATCAGAATGCACTACAGATATCTCGATATGGAAACATACAAAAGAAAAGACCATTTTCTTTATTTTAACAGTCTGGCTTTTCCCTATGTGGGACTGACGGCAAATGTGGACATTACAGAGCTGCTCCAAAAAATAAAGGCGGACAGGCTGCCGTTTTTTCTGACGATTTGTTACTGTGTCCGGGAGGCGGCTAATCAAATTCCGGAGTTTCGCCAGAGAATTATAGACGGCAGGATTGCAGAGTTTGACAGATGCGCCACTTCCCATACGGTGGCACTGGAGGATGGAACGTTTTGTTACTGCACTTTGGATAAGGAGCTGCCCTTTTCAGAGTATCTTCCTTATGCGGTTCAGCAACAGGAGGAAGCAAAGCAGGCGGCGTCGATTGCGGAGGAAAAAGAGGAGGCATACAGTAAATTTTTTATTTCTTCTCTTCCCTGGATTTCCTATACCGGGCTGATACAGCCGACGCCTGTTCCGGCGGACAGTAATCCGAGAATTACATGGGGAAAATATTTTGCGCAGGAGAAAAGAATATTGCTTCCCGTGTCGGTACTCTGTCATCACGGTCTGGTAGATGGGCGTCATATTGCCGATTTTTACCGGCTGCTGGGAGAGAAGTGTAAAGAGCTTTGCGTACAGGAGGGGTAAACGCTTATGGGGGAACCGGGTAGAGAACAAAGTATGGAGCAGGAACCGGTGAAGGAACAGGCTCAGTATACGCCTTCCGTGCAGACAGAGTTTATGCGGGAAAAAATTAAGCAGAAGCCGGTCAATAAGAAAAAACTTCTGCGAAGAACGGTAATCACCGCAGTGATGGCGGTGGTGTTCGGTCTGGTGGCCTGCGTGACCTTTCTGATTCTGGAGCCGGTGATCAGTAACCGCCTATATCCCGAGGAGGAGCCGAAGGAGATCGAGTTTCCCGAGGAGACCGTGTCGGAGGAGATGAAGCCGGAGGACATGCTGGTCAATGAGGAGGATGTGGAAGACGCCATTGAGGCTGTGGAAACCGAGCTGGTGGATGAGCAGATCGAGGAGCAATTGGAAGAGATTTTGTCTCAGGTGGAGTTTCACCTGGAAGATTATCAGGCGCTCTATGAAGAAATGAGGTCATTGACGGAAGAAGCCAGCCGGGCAGTGGTTACGGTGGCGGGCGTTACTTCTGATGTGGACTGGTTTAATAATATATATGAAAATGTGGCTTCGGCCTCCGGTGTGATTGTGGCAAATAATGAAAAGGCCCTGTTGATTCTGGTCAGCGCCGGAAATTTAAACGGCGCGGACAGTATTGAGGTGACTTTCTGCGATCAGACACAGATAGAGGCGGAGCTTGTACAGAAGGATGTAAACACGGGGCTTGCGATCCTGTCGGTGCCCCTGTCCTCGATTGGGGAGGAAACTTTGGATAAGATCGACATTGCAGAATTGGGAAGTTCCAACAGCCCTAATCTGCTGGGTACGCCCGTGATAGCGTTGGGAAGTCCGCTGGGAACCGGCGGATCAGTCAGTTATGGCATGGTGACTTCCACGGGAACGACCATAGATCTGCCTGACGCCGCTTATAAAAGGATTACCACGGATATTTACGGGAGCCGTAACGCTACGGGAGTTCTGATTAATTTAAAAGGCATGGTGATCGGCATTATAGACAATGTTAATACCGGAAATGATATGAGCAACCTTCTCACAGCCTATGGCGTTACCGAACTGAAACGGACCATCGAGCAGATGTCCAACGATAAGGAACGGGCGTATCTGGGCGTACACGGTGCTGATGTGCCTAAAGAGGCCGTTGAGGATACGCAGATTGACACACCGGCGGGCACCTATATCAGGGAGATCGAGATTGATTCCCCGGCCATGGCAGCAGGCATTCAGAGCGGCGATGTGGTGACCAGAGTGGGAAATACGGAGATTACGGCATATAGTGAGCTTCTGGGGATTTTACAGTCGTCCAAACCGGAAGACGTGTTGACGTTTACACTGGTGAGGCAGGGACATGAAATGATTGTGGATGTGACGTTGGGAAACTGGTAGAATGGGAGGACAGATTAAAAAATGAAGTATATCAAGGACTACAGGGAGAGCGACAGAATATCGGATATTTACTTTTGCAAACATAAACAGTCGGCGGTTACAAAAAACGGTAAGCCTTACGACAATGTGATATTACAGGATAAGACGGGCACCATAGATGCAAAAATCTGGGATCCGAACAATGCCGGTATTGAAGACTTTGACAGTATGGATTACATAGAAGTATACGGTGATGTGACCAGCTTTCAGGGCGCGCTCCAGGTTAATGTGAAGCGGGTGCGCAAGTGCAGGGAAGGAGAGTATGACCCGGCGCAGTATCTTCCTGTCAGTAAGTTTGAAAATGAGGATATGATGAAGGAGCTTCTGGATATCGTGGCAAGTATTAAGAATGCCTGCCTTCATGAGCTTCTGGAGGCTTTTTTTGTAAAGGATGAGGCGTTTATCAGGGCTTTTCGGCAGTCCTCCGCGGCAAAGACGGTGCATCACGGGTTTATGGGAGGTCTGTTACAGCATACGCTAGCAGTGACAAAGCTCTGCGATTATTTCTGCACACAGTACCCGGTTTTGAACAGAGATTTGCTTCTTACGGCGGCAATCTGCCATGATATCGGAAAGACAAAAGAGCTGTCCCTATTCCCTCAGAATGATTACACGGACGACGGACAGTTTCTTGGACATATTGTGATCGGCAGTGAGATGATCGGGGAGAAGATTCGGGATATAGACGGTTTTCCCGCATTACTTGCCAATGAGCTGAAGCACTGCATACTTTCCCATCATGGGGAGTTTGAATATGGCTCGCCGAAAAAGCCTGCTATTGTGGAGGCGGTAGCTTTGAACTTTGCGGATAATGTGGACGCTAAAATGGAGACCTTCACGGAAATTTTGGAAAACAGCACAGAGACGGGGTGGCTCGGATATAACAGATTGTTTGAATCCAATCTACGGGGAACAAAGGTAGAATGAGATTTCGACGGTTTATAAAAGGAAAGCTGGCAGCAGCCAAAACTGGGTGGATTGACTATGGAATTTTCGGGTTATAAAAAGAACGATATAGTAACGGTCAACATAGAGGACATCGGAAACGACGGCGAAGGTATCGGCAGGGCCGACGGATATACTCTGTTTATAAAGGATGCGGTTATCGGCGATACAGTAAAGGCGCAGATTACCAAATGCGGGAAAAATTACGGTTATGCCAGAGTAGAGAAGGTGGTGACACCTTCTCCTTTTCGCGTGTCGCCGAAATGCGCTTTTCACAGACAATGCGGAGGCTGTCAGATTCAGGCTATGCAGTATGAGAGACAGCTTGTCTGGAAAGAGAATAAGGTGCGTGAAAACCTTATGCGTATCGGCGGCTTTGCCGCAGAACGGATCAATGCGGTGATGGAGCACATAGCGGGTATGGAAGAACCATGGCATTACCGCAATAAGGCCCAGTTTCCCATCGGATATGACAGGGATGGGAATCTGATTGCAGGATTTTACGCGGGCAGAACCCATGATATCATTGCCAACACCGATTGCCTTCTTGGGCCGGCGGAGAACAGGGAGATTCTGGAAGCGGTACTTTCTTATATGAAGGAGAACCGGGTGAGCGCTTACAGGGAGACCACGGGGGAGGGACTGGTACGCCATGTGCTGATCCGTAGCGGATTTTTTTCCGGGGAGATTATGGTATGTCTGGTGATTAACGGGAAACGGCTTCCGGCGGAGGATAAGCTGGTGGAAACACTGACAAAATTACAGTTTTCCGAAAGAAGGATTGTCAGTATCTCTGTCAGCGTCAATACGGAAAAAACAAATGTCATTATGGGGAAGAAGATTCGGCTGCTCTGGGGCAATGAATATATGGAGGACAGCCTTAAAGTCATGAATCTGTCAGGGCATGGAGAAACAGAAGCAGCGCAAACAGAGGAAAGAATTATCTTTCGTATTTCACCGCTTTCCTTTTATCAGGTGAATCCCCGGCAGACTGAAAAGCTGTATGGCCTCGCATTGGAATATGCACAGCTGACGGGAAAGGAGACCGTTTGCGATCTCTACTGCGGAATCGGGACAATCTCTCTCTTTATGGCAAAGCGGGCGGGGAAGGTCTATGGCGTGGAGATTGTGCCACAGGCTATTGAGGACGCCAGGGAAAATGCCCGTAGAAATCAGATTACAAATGCGGAATTTTATGTGGGAAAAGCGGAGGAGGTATTGCCGGAGCTTTTTGAAAGGAAGGGGATTCGCCCGGATGTGATCGTGGTCGATCCGCCCCGCAAGGGCTGTGACGAAAAGTGCCTGGAAACGATGATTGCAATGCAGCCGGAGCGGATTGTCTATGTAAGCTGCGACCCGGCTACGCTTGCACGGGATTTGAAGATACTGTGCGGGGGCGGGTATGAGATCAGGAGAGTGCGGGCGGTTGATCAGTTTGGGCATACTTGTCATGTTGAGACCGTGTGCCTCTTGAGCAACCGAAAACCTGATACGAAAGTCAGGATCGATGTGGATCTGGAAGACTACTACCGTATCAAGGACGCAAAGAAAAATCAGAACTGAAAATAAAACACCGAACTAAAGCGAAAGCTGCTGATGTGTAAAAACATTGGCAGCTTATTTTTTTCGCTGAAGGGAGGTGGTGCCTATGATCTGGATCCGGTGATCTTGGAAGTGATACTGACAATCAATGACAATCTGAGAAACGGAGGAAATCATAATGGCAAAGAAGAG